>Ga0080003_1000309_pt1 | contig 33724 bp, 55 predicted proteins | sample JossMetagenome_FD_69206 | JGI IMG/M metagenome (GOLD analysis project Ga0080003, IMG submission 69206) | Hot spring microbial communities from Joseph's Coat, Yellowstone National Park, USA - JC2_E (SPADES assembly) (version 2) | ecosystem: Environmental > Aquatic > Thermal springs > Hot (42-90C)...
GAAAAATGTTAATAGTTGATGGTGGGTTTGACTCGGACAGGGAACAAGTGACGGTAGTAGGTTGTATGTTAAACGATTGCTGTTTAAAGTTCAAAGTAACTAATAGTAATAATGCTATTATACCTATTGAAACCAAAAGTAATGGTATTTTATTCATGCAATATTTAATAGTAGATATTAAAACCCTGTTTTAATAGAGGAGGTAAACCCCAATGTAAAATTCAAACATTAAAAGAGTTACCAAAAACATAAAAACTGTTATCATAAAAATTACGTATCTTTTTTTATCCATATTTACACCAGATAAATGTAAACAATCAACAATAATCCTAAAAGTAAAATTATTGATGCTAATAACCCAACGGTATAAACTATTGTTTCTCTAGCACTCTTGCTTAAAGTCATATAATATTTATCACTTTAATTTAAAACTAACACTTGAAGAATTTTTTGTGAAACAAGTGTGATAAATATGCTATTCTTGAATCATGAGGGTTATCTACACAAATTTCAAATGGTGTACCCTTTAACGATGAAAGCGTTTCCATGTCTAAATCACCAATGAAAATATACCCTTTCTTCTCGCATCTTTCTTTAGTAGATATACATAAGACATTTTGATTATTTTTTGTACTTTTCATAAAGTAAAATTATTAGTACACATTAAAAATGTTATTGGTTCGTTAATACATCTATAAATTTATCCTTTGATTCATACCATGTTGATTTATATGAAGTACCGTCGAATTTATTAATAATAGCCATATTAAAGAACAATTTAAGTTTATAGTCTTTTCCGTTTTTACCTCTGCAAATGTAATATGCCAAATAATTTATTTTATAATCAGATTTTACACAGTAATCCGTTACTGTGTCTATAATTTTGTCAAATGACTTTAACCATTCTATTTGATTTTTATATGCAATTATGTCAGTGTTTAATTTATCAAAAGTTGGCATGTATGTATTTATAAAGAAAAAGTCTTTACGTTTACATACATAAATATCGTATGGCTTTAAATAGAAACATGGTTTTCCTATTATAATATCATTATAGACTACCCATTTTTTTCCATCCCTTTCGAAACACTCACCTGCACATATATTGTAATCTTTCCAAAGGTTAAGAATTTCCCTTTTGTGCATTTTGACCACGCCTCTTTTTCAACGCATCCATCACGGAAAATAGTATATCTTCAATTGTACCTGTATCATTTAATGCTTTTGATAAAAGTGAAGATATCAAATCACCTATAAAACTACTATTCTTTTGTGGTGTTAGTTTTTCAATTATTGGCAGAACTTTTTCCAACATTTCCAACTGTGAAACGGGTTCCGTTGGTTGAACGTGAGAATATGAATCAGATATTATGTTCCTTATGTCATCTGGTTTAATCATATGTGAGTATTAACGTATTATATTAAAAATGTTTTACAAAAAGTGTTACATTTTTAATGTAGCAGAGCAAATATAGCGTATGATTAACCTCTATATAACCACCTTTTACGGTTATGCATTAGCATTGGAACTATTAGCACAAGGATGCAGATTTACTGTAAATGTAAAAATAAATAATGAAAAATATTTAATGAACCAATATTTACAAACACAAATAGATACTGACAAACCTCCATCAGATTCTTTGGTATTAAAAGAAGGAAAAGACATGGTATACACAAACTTTAAAGAAGGAGTAACATATTACAGTGGTGATTTCAAAAGGGATATAGAACACCTTCGTGAAGTATTGTACTGTTTATAAATTTATCTCTTAAAATTAATATGGACTCTAAAACCGTTATAGGAATAGCTATAATAATATTTGGTTTCTTATATATAATTGCTGGTGCATTTGTGTCATCCATAACATTACTTGGTGTAGTAATAGTTGCTTTAGGATTTTACGTTATGGGTTACAGGGTGACACATGTGCAGGCGACCACTATATGATACGCGTGAAAACCAAGGGAGATTACCTGGAAATAGAAGATGAAGGAGAGTGTTGGATGCGTGTTACAACTCACAATGATGACGCTAGCCTATTCATCTTTAATGGAATAGATTGGGACATTGTTGGCACATACAAGGTGGACGAATTAGATAAATTAACTCCAACGGATTTAAAATATAAATGTTACCAACAATGGAAAACTATTTATGAAACCTTTTTCATGTACAGAGTTGATTAGAAAAAGTATTTTATATATTTTAAACTTTTTTCTGGTGTAAAATATTTATCATAACTTACCATCACCTCCTTGGCAAAAATACCGTGTTTTTGCATAGATGCATTTACAAATTTATATCTTTCTATTAAATTTAAAATGTGTTTATAATCCTTACCTTGCATATCGTCATCCATCATAACGTGTTGTATCATTGTTTTATCTGGTAGAAATGTTAATATTTTTACATCCATATATTTTAACACGCCTATCACTTTGTTTAATGAAAATGGTGAAAATAAAATTGTGTCATAGACCAATGAACTTATAATAGACCTATCAAGAATTGTTATATTTTCTCCATTACCATGAATTTTTAATAATTCATTAATGGCGTTTTTAAATCTATCATCATCAAATTTACCCTGTGGTATTGGGTAATCTACATATTTTATTTCAAGTGTGTTGGAAAGGGTCTTCGCAAATGTGGTTTTTCCAAGGTTATCTAGACCTTCTACGATTAAAAGCATAATAATTAAATGTTTTTACCACCTTTAAATCTATCTATTGTACCTTCAAATATGTTCAACAGTTAGGTTCATATGCAACATAAAATATTTTTTCGCTTTTTCATACCCATCCATCACATATCGTATTAGCCACATACCGTAGGAATACCACCGTAGTGTATCAACCATTTTATTAACGTCATTAGGATACATGTGTGTTTCCCTTGAAATTTCAACGATTGGTTTGCCATTTAATAAAGACATTGCTATTTTTTTATATTTTGCGTCAGATAAACCAGGTGCGGATAACAATAAATCCAAAGGTTTTTTATTAGAACTCTCTGCGAAGTGTATTGCGTCTTCCATCGGTAAATATGAACGCATTACAGCTTCACCCAATTTGGTTATCTCATTGTTCTTTACCAAACCGTGTTTTTCAAGTTCCTTTAACACAAAGTCCTGGTCATCTAGTTCTTTTGTAAAGTGGTATTTATAATATGAAATATCGTGGAATACATGCAACGTATATAACATAAACGTGTAATTATCAAGTGGTGAATATACTTCCGTTGGTTCAAAGTTGTACATTGAAAACACGCTGTAATACGGAAATACTATGAGTGCCTCATTGGATAAACCAGGTCTGCCCGCACGTCCACTTATCTGTAATATCTCATTCTCCGATAATTCATCATATCCAACAAACTTTCCGTTTATAACGACGGGTATGAACCAATCGTCAAAAAATACTACGTCCACAGGTATGTTTACACCTTGTCCTAATGCAGTAGTAGATACTAAAGGTGAACACTCGCCTCTTTCAAACTTACGAAGTGATTCCTCCTTATCAGGATAAGAGGAAAAATAAATACAACCTCCAACACTTTTTGCATATTCAATTACACGTCTTCTTGTGGCTTTGAAAACCAACGCACGTTTATTTTTGAATAATTTACTTGGTGAACCCTCGAATAGTATAGCCCCTTTTGCGTCCTTTATTTTATCACCTTCATAATATCCGAATTTCAATTCTATACTTCTTTGTGTTACATTGTATATATCCGCACCCATCCATTTCCCCATTTCTTCCACATTTTTTAGAGTACCAGATAGTGCCAACACTGGTATTGAATTACGTAGTGCATAAACTATTAATAACTCTATAGCTGGTCGCTTTGAAATATTATGTAATTCATCAATAATTAATAATGAAATTTCTTTTGCCCAAGGTTTTCTAGAACGTATTAGAGAATCTAGTTTTTCATATGTCGTACCTATAGCAGGTGTTTCTGGTTCGTTTTCTTGGACGTATACATCGCCAGTGTACACGGTCATGGGAACTTTTCTTGATACTTCTGATAAAATTGATTTCAATGGTGTGGTGTAAACATAGTACTTCTTTGCCTTTTTTAATAAAGAAATAGCATAAGAAGTTTTACCCCATCCAGTTGGGGCTATTAAAATTGTATTCTTTGTTATTTCACTTGGTAATTCACTATGGGTGGTAATGTTTTTAATCATACGTAATAATTATTGAAAAAACTTATATTATTTTCCGTGAGAGGGTTGTTCTTTGAAGTTAAAAATTGTATTAATATACTCATTTTGCAACTCTACAATTTTTCTCAAGTCCTCTATAGGTGCATAAGCGTATAACAATAGCAATGGGTACGTAGTATGATAGTACTCATCTATTGTTGCCTGTTTGTTTACAAAATGCGGGTCATCGCTCATTCTCCAACAAAGTGCTTTAGCCAGTGACACCTTTTCACCGAGTAATTGCATAACACCCATCCATACGTAAATTCCATAATTCTGTAAAATATATCTATGTTTTAATGCGACTTTGAAATCATATTCTTTCCCCCCTTTATTTTCCCCATTAATTTTTAGAGAGCAATGCCAACGCTCTTGAGACGCCTGGTTTTCCAAATATTCTACAACTTCTTTGGGGTATTTTCCTTTACTTTTTGCAATTTGCAAAGCCAAATGTGTGTTAGAAGTACCGATGACACAATCGGTTATACTATGATTTGCAATTTCCTTGTTAGGCTCCATCTCACATATTTTTTGCATTACTTTTTTTCCATTTTCATATATTTTTCGTATTAAATTTACCCTTTCATCCAATATTATTCACTTATGAGAAAGTTATTTGTATAGATGGGTTATTCTTCCGAGATAGTACTACCTTTGCGTTCAAACATGAACCAGAAATGTTAGTTGTGACAGTTTGACCAGGGCTTAAATTAACAGTACCTTGACCAGAGTAACTAGCACCAGGTACTCCGCCACTTACAGATAGTGAAACAGAGCTAGCAGTAGTTGTGTAAGCTACTGTTGTAGAATATCCATTGTTAGGGTTACCAGAATACGACACAGATCCGTTTATAACAACAGATGGTCTATATGTAGTTACAGTTAAAGAATATGTTACGTTAAAGGTTGTATTTTTGAATTGAAAAGTGTATGTACCTAATTGGTTTAAAGTAGTTGAATATTGTGAGTTTACATTAAGTTCTTTTGTACCTATATCACCAGCGTTAAAATACAACGTTTGTGCCATATTTTCATTTAAATCTTTTATAGTTAATGTTTCGTCTATACAGACTCCAACTGAAGCGTTGGGGTTAGATGAAGACAATGTGGTACTACCACTGGAGACAAAAGATTGGATAGTAGGCGTTGATTTAACAACATAATTAGCCAGGAAAATACCTGCAATTAATACTATGATAACGGCGAAAGTGAATATTATTAATGTCTGATTTTTCATAAAAAATATACTGATGGTATTTAAAAACCTAGAGGTTAATAATCTTTTCTATAAAAAGTATATGAATTCAATCGATTTGTTAATGCTTATTATAATAGTGGTATTAATATACGTTTATATAAAGTACTTCTATTATACACCATACTCTATTCAAAGAACTCCAAATTTAACAATGATTAATACAACAGATTCATTTTTCTCATTTACTACAACATTACCTGGGTATATAACTAGTGTGACAGCAGTATTTAATACTCAATCAAGTGTATTAGCCGATGGATGTGGGTTAGTCATAGGGAATATAAATTATACAGTAGGTGGGTTGTATCCATGTAGGTTTGATAATGGTAGTGCTTGTCAAGTAAATAACCTTGGTTCGCAAGTATCTTATGACGGTTTGTTGGCTGGTTTTAACATGTATTCACCAAGTAGTCCCATTAAGGGGTTAACGACACAACCTCCACTTTTTCTAACTGCTAGTAATAATAATGTAAAAGCTGTAAGTATATCTCAAAGTGATAGTGTATTGTTGAATGTAACTTTACAAAATGGAAGTGCGGTTATTACTTTAAAATACGGTTTACAATCAAACAGTTATACGCTGAATATAGGCGTTGGTCAATTACCTAATCAAGTAACGTTTTTCTGTGCATCTGGTAGTGGTATAAATGGTAAGGCTTCAAAGTGGACGTTATATAGTTATGAAATAAATGGTGAAAAACCTACATTGTTTCTATAAATTAACTAATATTGTTTATTAATATTATTTACACGTATTATTTTTTATAACTATATTATTACACTGTTGCATTAACATATATATCAACCTGTTGCACAAGTATTGAAGAACATATATATATGTTACCCAAATAAAATGATAATCCCTGTGGTTCTATTTCAAGTTTGTATTTGCCACCATTGTAAGTCGCCATTGGATTTTGTATTGTAACAGAATTCTCTTTAAAAGTTGTACAGTGTTGTGCTGGTATATATGTAGAAGAATTTGTAGATATTCCTGTTTGTGTTCCTAATGATTCTGCTATATCAGTAGTTGCATTCATGATAAAACTATTCTCTGCATTTGTAGTGGGACTATATATCGAAAGACAACTGACTGGTGCCGTTCCCATATGTTGCTTCACAGATTGACATATATTTGTACCTATATTGAATTGGTTTGCAACATTTTTCTCAAAAACAGTAATAACAATATTTCCTTGTCCACTAACTATTGAAACTTGAGATGGTAATGAAAATACAACCTGCGTGGTGATAGTAATTGGCATAGATAAAGATGTAGTATGAACTGTAACTGGCATGGATAACGAAGTGGTATTAGAAGGAAGAAAGTATGTATATCTAATTGGGACTTGGTGGGTATGAGCAACATTGGTGGTCACAAGTGTCGTGGGAAATTCTATAGTGCCATTATATGTAGATAACCATGAACCATTTACATTTAAAACTTTAACTGGTAAATTATAAGTTATACCTTGTGGAGTGGGAGTATACACAGCAACGGTGCTAGTTGAACCGCCATATTTTATGTTGTATTCACCGTAATGTACATTGTAAGTAATTTGTGTTGTTGAAGTAAAATTAATAGCAATATCATTTTTTTGAGGAATTTTATAATATGTATATATTGGTGTTACAACTGCGTAGGTGGTTTGATTACTTGTAGTACTAGTTGTAATAAATATTGTTTCTATAGAATATAAAATGGCACGCGGTGTTATCTCTATTTGACCACTGGTGCTAATTTGCAATATATATGGTTGTGTTGTAGGAAATATTGTTGTACTGGTAGAAGTTGATGGTTGGTGATATGTTGATGATATAGGCGATGGCGACGATGAGGTAGAATGTGTCCTTTTATAATACGAAAAACCAATTAGACCCAACAATATTGCTATTATACCAGCCATTAAGTACTGTGATTGACTCATATAAAATATAAAAGTAACGTTTTAAACTAAAATCAAATAATTGATTTGTAACAATAAGAAGATATATACGTTTACATATACTCTATAAATTAACAATTGTATATTAATATAGCGTATATATTTACTACTGTGGTACTCGAACAAATATGTTAACTTGTTGTACAAGTATTGTTGGACAAATGTATATGTTACCTAGAGAAAATGATAAACCTTCTGGTTCTATTTCGAGTTTGTATTTACTGCCGTTATAGGTTGCGGTTGCACTTTGTATTGAAACACCATTGTCACCAAATGGTGCGTAACATTGTGTTGGTATAAATGTAGAAGAATTAGTATTTATTCCTACAGCAGTATTGCGTGATACTGTTATATCATTAGTAGCTTTTGTGACAAAATTATTCTCTTCATTTGTAGTGGAACTATACTGTATAAGACAATTTACTGGATATGATCCTAATTGTTGGGAAACGGATTGACATATATCTGCACCGACTTTAAATTGATTTGTAACATTTTTTTCAAATATAGAAATTACCATATTTCCAATTCCTCTTTCTATTGAAACTTGTGAAGGTAGTGAAAATACAACCTGTGTTGTGATAGTAATTGGTACTGATAAAACTGTTGTAGAATTACTTGATGAAGTTGTAGGAATAACCTTATAGCTTGCATATCTAATTGGAACTTGATGGGTATAAGTAACATAGGTGGTCTTAAGTGTTGTAGGAAATTCTATAGTGCCATTATATGTAGTTAATAGTGTACCATTTACATTTAATACCGACACTGGTAATTTATAAGTGATACTTTGTGGAGTGGGAGTATACACAACAACGGTACTAGTTGAACCAGCATATTTTATGTTGTATTCACCGTAATGTACGTTGTAAGTAATTTGCGTTGTTAAAGTTAAATTAAAATTAGAGGTTGTAGCAATTTTATGATAAGTATAAGTTGGTGTTACATAGGCATAGGTTGTTAATACACTTCCAAAACTGATATTATTAAATGTAGTACTAGTGGTAATTAATATTGTTTCTAACGAAGCGAAAATAACACGTGGTGTTATAAATGTTTGACCACCAGTTTCAATTTGTAATATGTAGGGTTGATTTGTAGGGAATGTTGTCGTACTAGTTGATGTTGATGGTTGATGATATGTTGTTGGTACAGGTGACGGGGAGGTAGTATATTGTGTTCTTTTATAATATGAAAAACCAATTAGTCCCGATAATATTGCTATTATACCAGCAAGCAAGTACCGTGATTCGCTCATATAAAATATAAAAGTAACGTTTAAAACGTTAAATAATTAATTTCTTACCACGAGAAGATATATGAGTTGACATATGTGACATGAGGTCTTCCTTCGTTAAAAAGAATGTTGCATGCCAATCTCCTTTTGAACATTGCGAACATTCTGGGCATGCATAAACAGTCCTACTATAGTATTCACCTACACATATTCCTTTCACAAATTTGTAGTCAATCATGTTGTGTCACCAACTACTAGCTTTTTTGCACGTTCTATTATTATATCGTCATCAACGTCTGGGTAAATTAGTTTTAACCCGCCTACAACGAATGAAAATGCCTGGTTACTCCTACCTTCGAATATATCGTAACTCTTCATATCGAGTTTAGAAGTGAGGAATAATTTCCAGTTATGGAGTGTCCGTGGCGTGGCGGATAGGTTAGTAACAAACGATGAAGCGTTAACATCATCTATGTTAATTACACACATTGTAACTCTATCCATTAAAGGCTCTATATTTATCACTTTTAACAATTTGGGTAATGCATTAGTAAAATACTCCGTGCAATTAGTAACTTGTGACATAGCAACGTTTACGTTACCCATTAATAGCACAGGTATATGTTTTTGAAGCGGTGGTACATTACCTTTTTCTCTTACCCATTCACCGTTTGCTATACCCGTGAGAAGTGCAGATATAGTTTCTGCGTGGTCTCCAGAAAAGTTACTCTTATCGAACTCATCAAGGATAATTCCATCCTTTGTCCATACTGCACCTGGTATTTTATTCTTTGCATCATATACCAGGTGAGCAACAGAAGGGATTCCCACAACATAATCATAATTAAAAGATGTAGCCCACTTTATACCAACTGTGCTTTTTATAGTATTTGGTCGTGTGAATTCTACATAAAATGGCGAATAGAAGTCCTTTGTAAACGTTGATATAAACCTATAAACTATGAATGAACGCAATATTTGGTACTTTTCATTTTCTGGTTTGGGATCTACACCGACGAATGACGCCAAGGCATCAGCAAAAGGTACTTCATGTTCTACAAGAAACTCATGGATTTTTTCACCTTCTTCCCTATCATCATCTAATTCCATAGGGTAGGATGCCGTAACTTCCGCATTTGCTACTATTTTCTTTGATGTTAAAGCAACAGAAGGTGTTGATATGTAACGTAATTTTAGTAGAACGTAGGGTTTTGTATACATTGAAACGGTCTCTTCGTCTAGTTTATCAATTGCAAAAAGTCCATCGTCAAGTCGTATAAAGACACCATTTGGATCAACTAGAAACTGTGGGTTTTTTAATATTACGTTTACTTCACCTTTTGTATATAATTGCAATTTCATCTGTGTTATATTTATCCCGTTAAAATACGCTTGTGCTATTTCCTTTGTCGAAATATAGCTTTTGAAATATTGTACTACATCACCTGGAATTTCATTACCATCATCGAGGACTATTGTCTTTCTCACTAGCAACTCCTTTAATGCTTCAATCATAACATAAGATTGCATTTTAACTATAAAAAACTTATCCTTCTCCTTTAAAGCCCGTTTTGTAAATATAAAAGATGAAAAATGTCTAACACATATATGATTATAGGAGGTGTAATAATAATTTTAGTAGTTGTCCTAGCTCTGTATGAACTACACCTAATTTAATAAGCCTTTTTTCTTTAATTTGTAAATTTCACTAAAAAGCGAAGGACAATATTTTTTTAACTTCTTAAAAAGGTTTAAACCATATTTTTTAGCAGTTACATATAAGAATACATAAGCTACCCTATCAATAAATGGTAGCTTGTACTTATAAGATTGTAGTTTCCTTATTGCTACCATTTTTGCTTCATCACAGATGTACTTTGGTATTTTTTCGATAAAACATGCAGTATTTATTACTTTTTCGATCTCGACTTTTCTATAGTACATACGACCGCTTTGTGAAACAAATATATTTAACATTTTTTCTTTACCTTGCATTACCATAGAACCGTAATTTTTACCAGGTGTGGAAAACCACATTTTTTCAACATCGTTTTTAGCAATGTGTGAAATATCATTAACAATTGACGTAGTTACAAGGACTTCCCCTGTGTCTGCACAAACAATCATACCATTATTTTCCACAATATTTTTACATTCCATTTGTCCATCTTATTTTTTGTCCTTAAAAAACTATATCCATATGTTACCAATAGACTACTTCTATTTTTTAATGGTGGACTACCCCGTTCTTACGGACGGGGTATCCCCACCTTGCGGTGAGAATTTCCTGCTTCTTGCAGGAAACTTACTATATACACCCTCCGAAAAGGGTATATATAGCATAGGTTTCCTGTCTACAGGCTCTACGGGCAGTCCCGACCCTGTATGGAGAATATTTAGAGATGCATTATAATCACGATCAACAGTCCAACCGCATTTTGGACATACAAATACACGGTCAGCCAAAGTCAAGTCCTTCTTTATATATCCGCATTTAGCACATCTTTTTGATGTATTATATGGATCTACCTTCACAACTCTCCTACCAGCTCTTTCAGCCTTGTAGGAGAGGTAGCTCACAAATTTGGAGAAGTTGGAGTGGAGAATATGCTTTCTCAAAGTTTTACTTTTGCCCCTTTCTACCATTTCTTTAACTCCTAGGTCTTCTACGTATATTTCATCATATTGTTCCACAAGCCAAGAAGTTACTTTATGGATGTAATCATTTATTAGATTTTTCACATATTCATGAATTTTTGCAAGTTTATTTCTAACCTTTTCGTAGTTTCTAGATTCGCTCTTTTTTCTCGATAAAAATTTTTGTAATTTCTTTATTCTATTTTCCACCATATCAAAAATATTTGGATTTTCTATTACTATACCGTCAGAGGTGGTTACTAGATTTTTAACCCCCAAATCTATTCCAACGACTTTTCCAGTCCGTTCTAATGGTTTCTTTTCTACTTCGACCTGGAAGATAGCGTACCATCCTTTTGCACTCTTCTTTATTATCACTCCTTTTACCTCGCCTTCTAACGGTCTGTGGAAGAGTACTTTCATCTCCCCTATCTTTGAGAGGATCAGCTTGTTTCCTTGAACTTTGAAACCAGATTGGTTATAATTAATTATATTCATAATTTTCTTATGTCTTATTTTTCCAACTTTCTTCCCTTTCTTTTTCAATCCATAAAGAGCATTGATATTATACCATAATTGGTTGTTCACCATTTGAAGAACTTTGGAATAAACTAGTTCTTTTCCATCTATTTTTAAATATTTCAACATATTTTGTGTATCCCTAGATGTTATCTGTTTCCTTTCTTTTCTAGCTTTTTCCACGGCATCTAGCAATGCATTATAAACAGAAGCTTCAATTTGCATTACACGAAGAAGTTTTTTCTCTACTTCTCTTGAAGGGTAAATCTTGTATTTGTATGATAGTTGAATATTGTCACTATTTTTCATAGTTTTCCACATATTTTAGCACCTATATTGTTGCTTCCACACATATATTGTTTGTTTTATGACTATAAAAAGGTTTTTATAATATAGAATTATTCATCCACACCATTACGGACGGGTACTTGCATTTTTAATGTTAAAAAACTATATACTGCTATGGAAATAGCCTTCATAACGAGGTTTACGTATGCGTCTTTTCATAAACAATTAAGGATACTTTTTGATGGGTTAAACAAAATAGGTGTGAAATGGTATTTGTATGACCCTGCATTAGAACTGCATATGGCAAAAAAGGAAGTTGATGCAGTCATAATGTGGGAAAGTTTGAATTATTTAAAACACAAAAAATTCCTCTCTTATGATAATATACCATTTAAAGCACCATCATCTTACCTTTTCTATGTGAGTGATACTGATAGGATAGGTATTAAATTAGCACAATTAATATTAGAAAACGAATTTGATGGGGTTATCACCGCATCAACGTGGAGTGCAAAAGGGTTTAATTATTATGGTATAGACACGAAAGTAGTACCACATGCTTTCGCCTTGAACACAAGGGAAAACAATGTTGATAATGAAAATAGGAGTAACACTGTCATGGCTTTCGCTTTTCATTCGCCATTAAGAAAAGGTTTACCATTCACTTATTCTGCAATTTATGAAAACAAAGATAAAATAGAACGTTTCTATAACCTCACCGCTTTCCCAATGCATATACCACAAGAGGTAAAATACGATGGCGTAAGTGATGAAGAGTTAGAAAACATCTATTCAAACACACATTACCTATTACACCCAGTTTTTGGTGGTGCTTTTGAAATAACAATATTAGAATGCCTAGCACTTGGTTGTACACCCATTGTGCCTTCAAAAGGTGCTTGGATGGACTTTGTAAGACCAGAGGATGCCATATTGATAGATTCCACCATTGATGCTAGAAATTGGCACCAAATAGACGACTTACACTTTGGTCTTATGGTTCACCCATCATATCCAGACCTTGTAGAGAAACTACGTGAGGCATTAGAAAAACCATTTTATAATAATCACGCTTCATACTACCGTGAAACCTATTCACCAGTTTCAATTGCACAAAAGTTTGTTAAAGCGATAGGGCTAGGATAGCTTTATTAACCACGGAGAGAACATTATATTGGCGAAACACATGCCAAAAGTAACGGAGGAAGATCAAGAGTTTGAACAAGAAGAGCAAGATGTTCAACCCATAGACTTTTTTGGTGGGTATGAACAAGGTGACTTGGTAATAGTTAGGACACCACAGCAATCTGCATCGGGAACTCTCAAAAATGTGAAGGGTGTGAAGAAGAATGAAGAAGGTAACTACACAGGTTATGTAGCATCTTTGACTGATGCAAAGACTAGCCTTTTGAATCAAAACAACCAACCCATAAAGGATGGATCATTGGTTGCAGTATACCTTACAAGGTCACAAGGGTTGAACCTAATAAAGGTGCAAAACATATTCTTAAACAAGTACGTCACAATAACTGGCGGAGACCCAATAAAGCCAAAGAGCAAAGGAAGGAAAGAGACCAACACTGTGAGGATAACTGATGGTACTATTTCCTATGGTTCTGATTTCATATTAAGGAACCAAGAAGGTCTACACCTAGTAGGTGTTCTATACAAAGATTTTGACACTTTGAATAATAACAATAATATAAGCTATGCTACACAAGTAATTGTGTTGAAGATGGAGAAAGATGGTAAAAAGGTTTTGCCATACAATGTAACTACCAGAACGGAAACACAGATATTTAATGAAAAGTATTATGTACTGCAATGGTTTGCACCATTGGCATTCTACAAGAAGGTTATACAATCTCCACTCTATGTACAAAATGACGGTAAGATAAAGCCAATATTATTTGATATTACAATGAATATGGTAAAAGGTGATGATAAAAGCTATTATTCATTGAAAGGGACAATGAAGTGGTTACAAGCAAAGGATCCAGATTATGAGATACCAAAAGAAGTAGCAAGTATTTTTTAACAATTATAAAATATTTTATTTCTAAAAAAACATGTTTTTCATTAAAAAAATAAAAAATAAAAAATGACTTAATATTCAGAATCTTTGGGATTCCAACACTTTTTATATTCCTTTGCTATTCTATCGTAAATTTCCTTGGTTTGGTCATAAGAAGCTTCACCAGCTTCTCTTAAAGCTTTCACTAATTGCTCGTCATTAATCAATAGTAACTTTTGCATCGCATAGAATGGATCCGCACTACGATACTTCTTAAATTTTGCAGTTTCATTAGATAACTTATCTTTGAAACTAGACTTACCTTCTGCCATTTTTTCTCACCTTATGAAATTTGTTTCATATCATGTAGGAGTCTTGCTCCTAGGTGTAACCTCTTCAAAGACTTTCCTACACCATCCTTCTCCATTTTACTTATTTCTTCGTAATTCTTCTTATAAGTCATGGAAACGGTTTCCTTCTCTTGATCAGTCCATGATCTAGCCATTGCTCTTGCTATTCTCTTACCCTCTTCAGTAGCCCAAGCACCTCTTAATGCAGTTGCCTTGTTTGCGTCAAGTTTATATATCATATCAGCTAACTTGTTAATATTTACGTTATTGACAGACTCTATTCCTTGTTCAAACACTTTGTTGAAAACATCCATCACGGCACTTTTTCCAGTTACGTTTTCACTCATATTGAGTCTATAATATATACAAAACGAGCTTAAAAACACAAAATTTTTAATGTAATAATCAAAATGATGATAGAGATCATGAACCCGCTTAAAAAGACCTTGTACTATGTGCAAGACGTTTTGTGTCCGTATTGTTACATAACAGACACACTACTCCATCTAGACCAGTTGGAAAATTACAACATAGTTCCTATACCAACGAAGATGATACCAAAGGGTATGGAACAAAGTGATTTCTTCATGGAGAAAGACAGTGAGATAGTAAAAAGGTTTATACCATCATATAAAAAGCCAATTTTTAAAGACAAAGTATATGAAAGTGAGACTGCATCCATTATATCATATGCATTACCAGAGAAAGTGAGGTACCAGTTCCTTAAGGAGGTCAGAAAAGCCGTTTTTGAAAATGGAAATGAGCCAGGTGATTTCACTGTTCTTTATAACGCTATAAAAACTGTTTATGAAAGACAGGGATTAAAAACACCTTCTCTAAATGAAGTTATGTCAATGATAAACGAAAATACAAAGAATGCTTATGAACATAGTTTGCAAGTATTACAAAACGGTCAATTTAACGGCGTACCTATGTTTTTGATAAAGGAAATGCCATATGTTAGGCTAATGGGGTTTAAACCTAACTTGAAAGAAATCCTCACTTGGTTAGAGGAAATGAAGGTGCCTGAAAATGTCGTCATCATCTAACATACAAAAAATGAAGGAAGAATTTGAAAAATACATTCATAGATACCCTTACATTGTAGGTAGTAGGATATATGATGAAAAAACCAGGGAGTTTAAAACGCTGGAAGTAGAATTTGATGGAAGACTAACTGATAAAACATATGATTTATTGAAAGATGTAATATACACTTTTAACATTTAAAAACTAATACCTAATTCAAATAAAAGCTTTTTCTCTTCATCAGTAAATTTCACTTCTTTACCAGCATAATAATACCACAATTTAACACTTGTAATTTTGATAGTTTTTTCGTCATAAGATGAAAATACTTTGATATAACGCCTGCATTCACCTTTTATATCTTCCAGTTTATCGAAATAGCCTACATAGTCTTCACTAGGAGCAAAGAACTCCAAGTTATTCATCTCTTTTGAAGCTATTAGAAAAGCCATAGATTCTACTAATTTGCGGTCTTTAAAATACTGGCTGAAACAGTTTATGAATGAAGAAACTTTCATCCTATCAATCGATAATAACACGATTTAACACCAATTTATACTCTTGAATTGTTGGTATTAAAAGTTTCTGTTAACATCCATTTCTTCTTCAATGTGAATACAGAACTTTTTCGTAAACAGAATAGTTAACACTTTTAATGTGTAAATGGTGATTAAACATATGGAAACAAAAGATGCATTATTATGCATACCAAGTTCACATTTTGTTTTTTCAAGCATAGTTGATACCATAAACAATTTTGCACAACATGGTGTTGAATCCAAGGTTTATGCATCAAATAGGGTAGATTTCAATAGGTCTTTATGTATGGATTATTTTTTAAATAAGAGTGATAAACAGTATCTATTCATGTTAGACAGCGATGTCCTCCCCCAGACAGAATTCAATAAGATGATACAAATAGTAGATGAAGACTTGAAGAGGTATGATATTGTTTTAGCACCACTTTTCTCACCAGCAGGAAAATGGCTAACGATGCCAGATCCACCATCTCTTAATGCACCATATGAAGTACAAGCTGGTTCATTAGGTTTTATGGTCATGACTAGAGAGACTGCACGTAGGTTAACACCAGTGGGGTATTACACGTCTTTCGGTAACACAGGAAATCTCACACCTTTGTTTTTCAGATACACGGAAGATACAAGTGAAGACAGTGATTTCATAAGAAGAGTGAAAGGTCAAAAAATGTCAATAATTGCCGACCCAAGGATAAAGTTGTTACACGTAAAGTTTTTACCAGTTGTTCCACCGTCTGTTGATGAAGCACTGGTACAAATCCTAAAGATAGCAAAAGTTCCTGCTAGAATCAATGGAAACATAATAGTGTTAGATGTAGATTTCGATAAAACTGTTTACGTAAACGGTGTAGATTTAATGAAAAATGAAAAAACTGGTCAATACGACCAAGTATACGTATCCAGTGTTATTATAGACAACGATGGTGTTTTAACAAATAATACAGTAAACAAGACATTTACCATAAATGATTTTATAAAATTCTTGTCATCTCTCTACACAACAAAGAAGTAAACTACATCACTTTTACAGATTAAGTCTATTGTTAAAAAGATAATTTATTTGCACTTATTAAATATTTTATGAAACAACTTTATACAGTAGATGAATTTGAACAAATATTAGAATGCATAAATTCTAATTTCCCACTTGTAAAAATTTACTATGATTCAAACCCGCATTACGTTATTTTTTCACCAGGAGAATCACTATTTTTCACAATAACGAAAAATGGTATGTATAAAATATTAGATGCTTCATATGGTGTTAGAAATTGTCTATTTTGAAAATAATATAGACAAAACCCACTCTTTTATCTTCGTTTTCATCTCTGGTGTTATAATAGTCTTTCCTACATTGTTTAATATCTTTGCACCTTTTTCTAACATTTCTTTGTCGTCATGGATATTATCAACAGTTTGTTTTAATGATTTATATAGAAATATACCCAATAATTTACTAGACTCCTTGTCGTATGCAAGGCTCTTTATTGTCTTTTTTACTGATAATTTGGTAGTATAATACACAATAGGCATTATAATAGCACCACTTATTACACCACCAATTAAATCATAAAAAATTTGAACAATTAAATCCATATAAATCACGTAGACTATGAGATTATAAACTAGTATATGTTATGAAAACAACACCGCCACTTGTCATACCAGATGGGATCATACCATGTATCTCCAACTTTAATTCACAAGTATTTACAATGTTAATGGGTTTTTTACTATTTGGGGGTATCACTGTACCGCAAATAACAACGTCTTTTATAATCGGTTTATCTATTTTCACTTCAACCATGTACTTTCCAGGTGGTAAATCTAACTTCATCGAATGTATTTTATTAAAAGGTAAAAGCGGAACATCAATTTTTTGAACAAACTTTTTATTTTGCATATAGAATTTAAAGTTAAAAATAAAAAGGCTATTAGAAATAACAAAACAGTGAACTACTCCGCCCTTACGGACGGGGTCTTTGATCAAAATGTAAAAAAAGTTATATAATATTCATGTATACGGGCAAAGCGAAGAACCATTTATTTTTGGTATATCTATCTTTCTTTATAAATAGCACAATGTCTATTTCAACCATGTGGTTAATTTTTATGAAGAAATATAATACAGTAAAAATATAACGTTTATCTCTTGTATGAGACCTATACAGTATTTTTCTTTTCAGTATTTTACCATCTATAAAACGTATTACATCTATCTTCATTGGTGAAAGAGGGAATTTTGTTATATTGTGTTTCGTAATCTGTATTTGTGCATCATTTGTAGTTTTCCTAATTGTTGCTACATGACCATTAGAAACGCATTTTGCATAGGTATGTTTTTTATTACCGATGCATATAGAAAACGTTGATAAATCAAAGGATAAAAAAACATCATTTACTTTGCCTACATCTATTAACGATTCATTTATATTCCAATATTCATATAAGTATATACTATGTCTTTTCAATAGATCAAGAGACATATTATCACATTATATTCGGTATTTAAAAACTTGTCTGAAACATCATAAAATTATTTTGAAAATTACAGCAAGCATCGTACCAACAATACCTATTGTTAATGGGACTATTAAACGTGTAATTATAGTATACATAAAATTAATCTTCTGGTCAATAAGGTAAATTCTATTATCTATATTTTCCAAACGTTGGTAATGTGATTGTAAAAGATCAACTTTCTTTTCTAATTCTTTATAATGAGAATTTATATTTTCTACCCTACTCTCTATCAGTTGTAACTTTTCAAAAGCATCCATGAAATATTTATAATAAAGTAATAAAAGGGTTGTAATGTTTAAATACGTAAGTGGTTCGAGTTATTCTTGATTTCATTGTTGCAGGATAACGGCACATACTACCTTGATCACCAAATGGAAATGCGTTTTCCATTCCTTCTGGTATTAATAAAAAGATGTGATAACCATGTTCTGTCTCATCTACCCTTACAACTATTTTTTTATCAGACCATGAAGAAATTATCCTTTCCAAAAGTAAGTCATCCTTTTCATCTAGGTCAATGTTGAAGCTCTTAATTTTTATCACCTATTGTTATTCTTATTGTCTTCCCATCACGTTCAACGAAATTTCTATTTTTCATCTTTATAGTTGCAGTACTACCCACATGATACATAAAGATTTGCAATTTTTCCAAGTTTTCCTCATCTATTTGGTCAAATGCATCCAAAATTGCTACAACGTCATACATAGAGTTGTTTTTTAATAGTTTAATTATAGACTTGAATATCTTTTTTCCAGTCTCTGTTAAAGACACTTTACCGTTTAACACTGTATAATATTCACTTTTTGTGTTAATATAATTGTAAATTTCCTTATCGCTAGGTACTTCTAATCCAATAAGTGAAAAAAGTAGTTTGACTCTTTTTTTCAATATTTCAATCGGTGTATTGTTTGATGAGGATAATATTATGAAAACCTCTATACCATTAAAATTTTGATCCATAAAAGAAAAGTTGTTTACCTGCCTATAAGTTTTACCCCAAAAAATAAAAGCACTAATGTGGTAATTAGCATATGGAGAAAGTTTATGGTACTGTAATGCCTTATGGTTTTGAAGGAGATTTTTATTTATCATTTATATTAAAATCAGAAAAATTCGTTGCAAAAAAATGGGATTATATAGTAGTTGAAAAATTCCCAGAATACAAAAGAGGTGAATTTGAATACGGGTTTTCTATTTTGATAAAAACAGGTGGTAGATACACATTTTATACAGACAATGGGAAATATGAAGTTAGTGTTATAGGCTTTATAGGAGAGGAAAGTAATGTAAACTTCATTGTTGGTATGTTAGATAAAAAACGTGTAATTTTCAATATAAAAAGCATAAACGCTGTATTTATATAATAAATTATTTTATTTCTCTATTTAAATATTTACTTTTGTAAAGTACTTTCCCATGAATTTTCAATACCCCAGTTCTATCAAATTCTGCTAACTCATAAAGGTATTCTTTATGGGTCTCGAAAATATAATCTATTCTATTATGCATTCTTTCTAGAATTTGTTTTTGTTCATCGGTTAATTTATGCATGTTTACCATTTTAAATTACCCATAAACTATAATGTTTAAACTATTAAAAATATTTATATTTTTGTTCTACCATTAAATATAAGAGGTATAAATATGGTATCAGAAAATGCAAAAAAGCTCGTGCTTTTAGTACTAGGTCTTGCAGATGGATATATAGAAACAGATACGAAAATGCAAAAACTTTCTTTTTTGATAAACCAAGAAGTATTCAACTGGACAAAATTTGAAGCAAATAATTATGGAGCATATTCAAAGGAGCTTATGAAAGCTGTGGATAAATTGGAAAAAGAAGGGATCTTGGTATACATTTGGGATGATGACGGCGTGTCAAAATATTATTTAACAGAAAAAGGCAAACTAAATGTAAAAGAGTTATTAGAACAATTAAAAAATGAAGATGAAAACAAACTAAATAAAGCCATGGAAATTATACAAAGTCATAAAAACGACTATCTTACATATTTAATTGCATATACATATAAACATTACCCAGAGTTCACTGCAAAGAGTATTATAAAAAATAAAGTTGAAGAGTGGATTAGATATTACCATTTGTAAGGAACATTTGCCAACATAAAATTTTTAAACGATAAATCATACTTTTTTAATATGATAATAGATACACATGGTGAAACACAAACCACAGTCCATATTTACAACGCTAACAAACTAGTTAATTTTGTTGTAAGCGGTGATATATCCTATTATTATATATACAATAAAGGCTATTTCGCTATAGCCTTACCAACTTTAAAAATAATAAAGGAGATCTTCCAAAATGAAGCTGGGTTCATTTGTGGTGTTGATATACAAGAAATAGCAAATATTATAACAAGGAGTAAGAAATCAATGGATGTAAAAATATACCCTAACACTGTAGGTAAAATATACACTGTGATAATGAAAGGTCAACCACCACTGTTTGTAATAAAAGTAAAAATACCAAAACCCACAAAAGACTCTTTGCAGTTTTCCATTAGTCAAGATGATATTTTAAACTTCTTTGGCAACGCTAGAGATTTGGATTTTGATTTTTTCATAGAAGGTGGTATCGTTAAAAAAGATGGGAGAGAGTGCAAATTGGTATTTGCTAGCGATAGCAAATAATTTATAATACATTCTTTATCCATTTCTTTGCATTTTTTGCCTATTTCTTCCAAAATTTTTACATATTCTATCTCTTTTTTTATAATTAATGGCAATGCAAAAAGTAATAATGGGTCATCCTTTCTAATCCATATTTTTTTATGACCGCGTTGTATCATTACATATTTTTTAAAAATTGTTATTGTTGTCACTTTTCTCACTTGTTTTTACTTTCTCTAGCCTATAAAGTGAACCGTTCATTTCATATAAACAAATAAAATCAATACCAGACCTATCGTAAAAAATACCAACAACGAAATCTGAAATTGGGTTTGTTGAAACCTTTTCAAATACATCTATAATATACTTTTCAGCTTCCCTTTTTGATGCCTCATGAAGGTGTACTACCACTTTTTGTCTTGCAGTATCTTGTAGTACTATTGCAACATTTTTATGAACTCCTTTTTCTTTGTTAAAAGTATTTAACTTATCTATTGCAATAGCTATCATTTCTTTTACATATAGTTCAACCATTTGTTTGTCCATTTTTATCATCTTTTAATGCTTCACTATAAGCCTTCTTATACGCTTCATCAAATTCATCTTGATTTTCCGCCACTTCTTTCTTCTTCTTTCTTCCACGTTTTTTCGGTTTTTCTTCCAAGGGTGGATCCTCTGATGGTAGAGTTTCCGTATCTGTTCCTATTGGTGAAGATTCAATATTATCATTTGATTGTGAGGATAATTCGTATTGTGATTGCAAGGATTCTATAGTATCAGGTGGTACAGAAGGTGTTTCTTGTTGTGAAGGTAATTGTGTATTCACCCCAGTCATTGGTTCTTCATCTGCACTATCAAGGTCTATACCCATCATTTGTAAACATGATTTTACATTGCCATTTTGTATAAACACCGCACATAATTTGGCATATAACAGGTGCCTATTGATAGTTGCAATAGCTCTATCTAGTTCATTCGTCATCGTCTACTACCTCTACATCGGGTTGTAATGCAGTATCTTCAATATTTTCGTTACCCCCCTCTCCATTATTTTCATTACTTCCTTCATTATTGTTATTGGTTTCTTCATTATTATTTGGTTCTTGTGGTTGCATAGGGTTAACAATCACCAGTGGCATTATAGCTTGTAAAATACCCTTGGAATAATCAATGTTTATCTCATGTATTTTTGATACAACTTCTAATGCTTTTTGATAAGCAGTACCTATTGTTGCAAGAGTCTTGTAAACTTCAAGTTTTGATTTACCTTTTAATGTCTTATAAAATGGTGATTCCATATCTTTTTTCATTTGTGTTATAATATCAACGAAGGGCTTCAATAGTGGATCATACTGTTCTGCAACGAAAAATGAATTGTCATCGTAATTCATATATGTGTAATTAGCCTTTTTCATATGTAGTATTAATAATCTAACATTAAAAAGGTAAAAAGTTATTGTATATTGTGAATTATTGTAGCAAGTTCCTTTTCTGTTTGTCTATATAACTCATTTTGATAATTATTAACTTTATATACTATTAGTTGGTCTTGTGAACCGCGTCTACCACATACAATAGGTTTTATTTCACCCACACTAAAAATTGTCATTTCTTTATTAGGTATATTTAGTAATCGTCCAACTGCAAAACATTCTTGACCAATCTGTGACCCTCTGAAAATCTTTGTAAGTTGGTCATGAATACCTATTTGCATTGCTACGTAATGTAAGGATACACCCAATTTTGCTGGTAAACCATCTTTGTCTTCAGTAATAACTATACCATTCTTATTTGTAACATCAAAGTTATACAGTTTTTCTTGTTTATAATACAATTGTTGTAAAGCGTTTAATTGATCTGCACCAGACCCACCTATTTTTACATTGTTGTATGCCAATGCGTTAGAAAAGTACATAGTTAACATGGTTAAAGCAAATGGTTTTGTCCATGGTGTAATTACAGTTTGTTTACCTCTATTTTTACCTATTGTGTTATACATGTCTATTTTTATCATTCCTCTTACAGTAACATTAATTTTACCAGCGTTACTTTCAATTTCATAGTCATTATTCGCCAATTCTTCTAAAAACGTGTTATAAAACTTTGAACCTAGAAAAACACCGTTGTCTGAAAACGATTCAAAACCATGACCGTTAATAGTAAATTCGACTCCACGAATTGTGAAACTATACATAGAAACTTTACTGGTACATTTTAAAAGGGTTATAAAAGTGTAGATAACATAAAACCTAGTGTTACAACAGGGAAAGTAAACAAAGATAAATTAGCATTATGTGGAAAATATAATTTTAATCCCATTTTTTTCAGAATACTCGCGATTGCACTTGCACTATTACCAACACAATAAATCCCATTACCACCCTCCACAGTCCCTACAATTCCTCCTCCTGTTTCATAAATTGGGGAACCACTGTCACCAGGCAAAGTATGTAAGAAAAATAAAGTTCCAGTAAAAGTAACTTCATTACCAGTGTCTGTTTCAATAGGTACAGTAACACTTCTATCTACAACGTAACCAATTGTAACACCTGTCCTAGCACCCACTTTTATAACATTTTCCAGGAAATCAGCAGGCATTATAAATTGTGGCACCCCAACACCGTAAACATAATTAATTGGAGTTATTCCTGGGTTTATTTTTATAAGACCAAAATCAATATCAATGTTTCCAACAACTGGTGTTACGTAGTATGTAGAACCAATTGGCACTGGTTTTACTGCTGGTGCGGGGTTACCATAAAACTGTGGAGAAAATACGGCTACACCAGAAGGTGAATAAACAGTTTGAATATTTTGAATAACATGAGCGTCTGTTACACCGTAAATATTACCTTGCGGATCACGTACGAAAAAACCTAATGTTCCCATAGTGTTATTATCACCAATAGAAACACCGAGAGGTAAACCCCCATCACTATGCATTTTAAATTTACTACCCAAACAAATGTTTTGGCTAGAAGAGAGGAAAATATCTGGTGTGTCTATATCACAATTAAAATAATAACGTCTATCACTTGTGTTACTATACCCCATGTTCATCTTTTTCACTGCACTTATTATTATTATCAAGACTCGTTATAAATCTCCTTGCAATGTTAATTGACGCGTTTAAATCTCGATTATATTTTAATCCACACTTGCTACAAATAAAAGTCCTACCATTTACACGGTTAATATTGCCACAACGATGGCATGTCTGTGAAGTGTACCTAGGATCAACATATGTGACTATAATACCATTTTTATACGCACAATTTTCAATTGCGTTTTGTATCTTTCTAAAGGGCAGTGAATGAAAACGCCTATTTAATTCTTTACCCCTGTTAAATCTATCACGTATACCCGTCAAATCCTCCATAACAATAATGGGTGATGGAAATTGTTTTGCATAATTTACAACGTCAATTGCTAGTTTATGTATTTCGTAGTTTAATTTCGTTTTATAACGCATTTTTTTAACCAGGTCTAACCTGGGTTTTTTCGTCTCCGTCATCATCTTCTTTTGGTGCAAATAATACCTGTAACGTATTTCCTTTATTTTTCTGTTAATAAATGTGCCTCTCATAGGTTTTTCTGGGTTTTTAATATCCAATGCGACGAGTGTAACAATATTTCGTTCTCCAATGTCAACACCTATGGCAGTTAATGGAGTGTATTCTGGTTCTTTTCCTTTAAACGTTATCGCCACCTTTATCCCATCACTTGTAGTCATATAATTTAAAAATACTGGTATAAGACCACGGTTTGCTAACGATTTTGCATATTGCGTAGTTCTTTTACCCAGGTATATATCATGTTCCAAAACAACGCCTTTTTTTAATGTTAAAATAGCGTGGAAACCATCATCAGTAAAATGCAAAATACGATTTATCGTTGGTGGTTTTTTTCTTCCTGGAGGGCAAATTTTACCTTTGTCGTCTACTACTAATGACACTTCTGAAATTTTTGCTGTTATATTTAACTTTTTAGCTTTTGCTTTAAACAAATTAAAAGCTTCATTAGTCACAATGAGGTATTCACTAGGTGTAACACCAATTGCTTTCAAAATATCAATATTATCATGACGTATAGCATACACATTTTTTTTACCTTTGTAGTTATTCAACAATTTTTTAAAAATGGTTTTAACAGCTTGTCTATAACTGTGAATGAAATTGTATAAAATTTGCGGTTCTTTCAAATTTTTTACCACACCTATTAATGTAGTATACATTGAGAACAATTAATAATGAGAAAAACCGACTATAAAAATTTTGCGTGGTACAGAATTGGGGTATTCAATAGTGTTACCCATATCATCCCCCCTTCGGGTAAAGGAAACACCCGCAGGTCTACTGCTACTGTAAAGGTATACGAGTAGACCTTGAAAAATATCCATCACTTTCTCTACTTTTTCTGTACACGTGGTATATTACAACACAGTGGTTTAAAAACTTTTCTACACCATGTATTTCACACATTCGTCAATACCAAATTCTTTACTTTCAACATGTATTTCATCAAAAACGCCCACACTATCAGGTAATTTACATCCCGATTCCGTAAATGGTATGTCAGCACCAGCATAAACAGGGAATAAACGGTCATCAATAACAGGCAAACCAGGTATTTCTTTAAAACCACAAATAAATCCACCATCGGGTATGGCTTTTTGTGGATTTTTTTCGTATTCACCAGCTAATGTTTCAAGATAATACATCACGCCTTGTATCATCATATTAACAATTTCTAACTCCCTCTTTCTATCCATAAATGAGTCATAAAGATAAATATTTCCACGTAGGTTTAAATAATAAGTTGAAGGACTTTCTTTGTTAATAGAGACACATGATGCGTATGTAACACTTGTTAAATATAAACATGCTACTTTCACCTTTATATCTTTCATATCACCAACGTAATAATCACAATCTTCTAAATTATTAAAACATTCTTTTAAATTTGGGTTTTTAATATATCTCTCTTCATACTTATCAAAATTTGTAGACCTATTCAATATTGCTTCTGGTTTTGTATCTTTAAAAACATAAACATATGACCTCTTATTTTTATACCTTTCAACCTTTTTTTCATAGTGATATTGTGATAATAAACGCCTTAATTGCACATCGTTTAAACCAGTGATATTTTTCAGTTCTTCAAAAGTATATTTTACATCAGTGGAAACACCACGTAAGGCTTTCTCTACTACTTTCTCTTTTAAATAAACATACCTCACTGGTTTTACCACTGGTACAAATTTAAAGATTTTATCATTAATTTGTGGTAAAGAAGTGATAGAAATTGTCTGACCACAAATTGATTGTGCATCGTTATTTTGTTGCATAACCATATATCGTATTAAAGGTTTAAATAATTAATGCTTTAAACCCGAATAATAAAAATAGTATGGTAAATGATATTATAATATTTTATATTATAATAATACTAACAATTGTTCTTATAGTTATGTTGTATTTAAGTATACCGTGGTATAAAAGAAATTATAGAATACCACCTCCATTAAAGAGCTACAACCTTTGAAATATGAATAACTATAAATCCATCTTCATTCTTCAAGAAAATATACCTTACATGTCCTTCATTATCACCATCACACCCAACAAACTCTCCTTCAAATTTATGATGGATTGTGTATACAGTTAATTTATCACCAAAAGTAACCATTTTTAAATGTTTAAACAGAAAAACAGTTTGTAACTTATTTACTATATAGTTTTTAATTTTTATACCTTCAATGTTTTCCCCTGGTATTATAATATCATCAACTTCTATACCAAAGGAATGTGGCATACATTGACCATTTATTTTGTACACACCAACGTATACTTCACAGTAACCTTTTTCCATAAATGAAACAGGAGTTAGCATAATTTAAAGTACTTTAAAAACTATAAAAGTTTTACCGATGCGATAGACTTATAAAAAACGGCAACCAAATATTATACATGTACCTCTTGAAGTCACAAAAAGGAGATGTAACGATATATCAAAACAGTGAAGGCAAAATAATTTTTGAATACGAAGGTGGTAAATACATTTTTAATAATGTTAGAGAGATATACAAAGGGTTAATATACACTGGTAAAGAAGTAATATTAAAAGACTTATACATTCCTTCATATGAATTTTTCACTGTAATACACAAGTTTTTCAATAATAAAAACAAGGATATAACTTCCTTCTTTAGGTGAAAATATGATAGAAGCAGTATACAAAAACCCATGTGTGTATTTTGTAGGTAATGCCAAAGTGAATACTGACACCATTTGCAATGAGATGCAAAATGGTGTGTTGGCATATAAATACCAAGAAACGTTATCATATCTAAAGGGTTTAACAGAAGTAAAACAGTTGTTATTCAGAGGTGCAGACCTAACTTTCTATGGAGAACTACGTAAATACCAAGAAGAAGCGGTTAATGCATTTATGGAGAAAAAACATGGTATCCTTCAATTACCAACTGGTGCAGGAAAAACTGTTATAGCGTTGTATATAGCATCACTTTTAAAGAAAAGCACACTAGTTGTAGTTAACACAACAGATCAAGCATATCAATGGGGAGAAATGGTTAAAAAATTTCTTGGGACAGAACCTGGGTTTTTCTACACTAGTAGAAAAGACACCGACAAAGACATTGTTATAACAACTTATAGGTCTTCTGGTAAAATAAAAGAAGCATTTGGTTTCGTGATTTATGATGAAGTACACCACTTACCTGCGGAAACATTCATTTATGCTTACCGCAATCAACCAACACCGTTAAAACTAGGTTTATCTGCAACACCAGAAAGGTCTGACAACACACCACAACCAATGCCAGTTCTATTCTCACTTACATACAACGATATAAGAAATTATATAGCACAATTAGAAATCAAACATATTCCACTTCAATTTACAGAAAATGAATACAGATTATACAATAATTTAATTACCGAAATTGAAAGAGCAGGCGGTACCAAGGTGTTATTCTCAAAAAACATGCCATTTAAAGCAAAGAAGTTGATGGCTATGTGGGTGAAAATAAAGAAGATATTGTCATTATCATACCAAAAACAAAAATTTGTGTACGACTTTGACTTCCAAGGGAAGAAATCCATTGTGTTTTGCACTTATAAAGATGAAGCAGAGGTGTACTACAAATTGATACACCACAAAGACAAAATGTTACTAACAAGTGACGTTAAACAAAAAGAGAGAACAAATGTATTAGCAAAGTTTAATGTAACAAGAGAGGGCGTGCTAGTTGTTACACCACTAGGTGATGAAGGTATAGACATACCCAGTGCAGACACAGGTATAATAATAAGTGGGAATAATACACCAAGACAAATGATACAAAGAGTTGGAAGAATTTTAAGAATGAACGGCAACAAAAAATCAGTATTATATAACTTATACATAAGAGGTAGCATTGAAGAAAAAAGAGTTCTTAACTTTGAAAAAGAAATTAATTCTTAACTTCTTTTTTGAAAAATAAACTAATTACAAACAGACTAGCAACCACATAAAACACTACGTCGTTAGAAGTAAAATATACATTATAATTATATATGAAAGAATAAATACCATACAAAATAAAAGGTATGTTAAAAGTACTCCAAACAACCGTGTGAATCAATGATAAAAACTTCTTTTTCTTATCGTATGTTTCAAATACCGCATAGAGATTTAACAAACTTATTAACTCCAGGAATATTAAAAATATATCCAAATGACTCATTTTTGTTCTATATATAGTAATTAGCTGTAGTATAAAAAATTTTTGATATATTTATATGTTTGATCATCGTACGCGTATCCCCGTGTACTCCCATCAATAAGTTATACAATTAAATATTAAAAATAATAGAGTTTACGATAAAGCATTTAATTTATTTTTTATGTTATTAACAATATATTCAATTTGGTTTTTTATAGAGTTGGTAACATCATCAACTGCCTTACTTTGAACATTAACCTTTTTATTATTGATGACTACATCTTTTCCTGCAATTTCAATTTCATAGTCATTTGTCTTTATTCCTGACTGTAAAACCAAATTTACTACCTTATATAAAATACTTTTAGAATATTTATATAGACCAGTTTCAATTCTAAAAAGTTCTTCTGCCTCACCATCACTCTTCACTTTAAGAATTTTAAATGAATCAACAAAATTATGTGAAACGGTATAAATGTACTGTGGTGTATAAGCCAAATACCCATTTAATCTAGCATTCTTAAATTCATATTGATAATATATGTCGATTCTATTAAAATTTAACGGAAACTTATAAGGCAAGAAATCATTTTTGACATAAGAAAGCGTTATTTGAAAAAGTTTCTCCATTATTTTCATTATTTGGTTATTATCTACTTTTATTGTTTTACCATTGATTTTTATCTCCGAAAAAGCTTTTATATACTCTAATTCAAAAGAATTGCCAAATTCATTTAAATCTTTCATAATCTGCTTTGAAAAATTAGAATTATTGATATTTTTATTAACTAGTGAAAATTTACCCAGTTCATAATCATCTATACTTAATTTGTAACCAATTTTATTTATAGCAAAAGCAATATCTCCTCCATCATATTCTAGTTTTAAAAAGAATATCTCGTTTGGAAGTTTATTGTAACGAATATAAGACGAATATAAAACCATAATAAATATTATAAACAGGATTTATTAAAAGTTTTTATGAATTAACTATCAATACTAATCTAATGAAAAATAAGATATATTTATAATGTGACAATCAACAAGTAAAATAGATAATCATGTCTGAAACAGATATGAAAAAATTATTTGATAAGGCAATTGGTATCATATTAGAGCAGAAGAACATGCAAATTTTAAATGATATAGCAACTTATTCAAAACCATTGAAAGAGGAAAACCTTGATATTGCAATTAATGAAAAGGATAAATTTGCAATTGTAGACATAGGCGTTGAAACCACTGACGCTGACAAGGTAAAAGAATCATTAGAAAACCTAATAGGCAATGTATCTGGTTTAATCAAAAATAAAAATGAAGGACAAGATAAACCAGTTGAAATAAACGATATGCCATCTACGGTGAAAGACATAGTGTCATCGGCTATGGGTTCATTAGGATTCATGTTACCAAAACTACGTGATGAAAAGTTCAAAAATCTAATACAATACGTTTTTACACAAAAGGAAAATGTACAGTACAAAGTAGCAAAGGATGCCGTGGTACAAAACAAAGTTCATTTCAAAATAAAGGTAACATTCAAAAACAATACAGACATGGATAAAATAAGTAATGGATTACAAAAGGTAATGTCTACAATGATGCAGGTATATAACATGGCATTGCAACAATGACTTTTTTGGTTACATGGTAAATATATCATGAACATCCATGATTTAAAACACTACATTTCTTTTTATTTCCCAGAATTTACATATTATATATATTCTGCACAAATTGTATTCAAAGAACTACCACCTAACTTTGACGCTTACAACGTAGACAACTATATAGTACTTGACGAAAATTTAAAAAAACGTAGTACAGAGTATGTTGCAAACGTTGTTATACATGAATTATTACACATGTTATTACAACACGGAAATAGAGGTAATTTAATAAAAGATGTTAAACCGTTGAAATGGAATATAGCATGTGATCTTGTAGTGAATAACATTATGCAAAAACATGGAATTAAACTATCAAAAGATTTTCTAACAATAGAAAATAACCCAAACCTAGTCTCAAACCCATCTATTCCAATAAACTATATGACAGCAGAGGAAGTTTACGAATACGTGGTATACGATAAAGACATAAGTATACCAATACACGGCGGTGTAAAAATAGTTAAAACACCACAGATAAAAATAAAAGAACATAAAGAATTACCAATAGAATTACAACATCTACGAGATACTGCAGACAAAGTAAGTTCCACATGGTCGAAAATACATCGTTTCAACGATGATATGCCAGGCAAAATAGTTAAATCGTATAAAAAAGTGATAATTGCAGTTGACGTTTCGTCTTCTATGAATGAAAAAGTTGTTAATGAAATATTATATGCTCTAAAAAATAAAAAGAAAATAAGACTAATATTATGGAACGACAGAGTTACCTATGATGGCGAAACAGGAATAATGATAGAAAGAACAAGCGATTCCACAAACCCAATAAAAATGTTGGAATACTATAGAGAAAAACATTACAAAGAACCATTATATATTGTAACTGATTTAGTATTCCCAGATAGTGCAATCAAGGATATTTCTAAATACTTACCAGAACATTGCAAAATAATTGAAGTAAAACCAGATTATCCATCTATAGCAGATCGTGTAAGAAGTGTGATTTCACAATCATGTGAAGTTATAAAGTTGTATGGAGAAGAAAGAAGTGAACAAAGATGAACAATGAAAAAATTTATTGTGATTTTTTTAATAGTAGAAAAATCCTAGTATGTGATGGATTTATTGATATAACAAAAATTGTAGCTTACCCTAACAACGTTACAGAAGTAATAGACAAAAGAGGGATTCACAAAATAGCTTTAAATAACTGTAAGCCTAAAAGTGCAAAAGTTAACCATGGAATATTAACATTAAATTGCGAATAAAAATTAACTTTCTAATTTATAATGTGTATAATAAAACAAGTATCCAAACACCGCAATAAATAAAACAAAATATATTATTAATGTAATATAAGATATCATTTTTAAAACCATTGAAATTATTGAATGTATTCTTCAAGAGTTAGAAGACAATTTGTCATATTACTATATAAGTATGGAAAATTATACTTTAAAGATGAATTGGAAAATAGCAATGTAGTACTTGTAGTGTTAAACGAAATTATGTGTATTTTATCAGTTGTAGAAGGAGTAAATAAACCATATATTTCTCCAACACATGGCATTTGTTTTGAAGCGTTTAATGGAGTAATAATTGTATTGAAAATTGCAGAATCTAATGGTATTACACTAGTTTGAGTAGTATTCAAAAATACCCAACCATGTTTTATATTTTCACTTTGCTCTTTTATAGGATAGTATACTAAAACTGCGATAACTGCTAATATTATAACAATTATAGATAAAACTATTGTACTGAATACCATAATAATTTTATAGGTATAGGTTAAAAAGTCACATTGTTATTGTATTGATTTTAATTACACATTGAAAATATGGTTTGAAATATGATAAAACAAATCATCACCTGTGTAACCACAAACCTTGCATGATCCATCATCATACAACTCTTTAATTTTAACATAGTTATCAACAAAATAATTTACAATATGTCTTAACCGTTTAGAAGACAACTTTCCATATGAACCCTTATAGCCTAACACTATTTGTCTCAAAATTTCGAGTCTTCCTTCCATGTTTCTAGGTATATTAACGTCTCTTCCATAGTAAAACTTTAATGCATATGAATACAACTTTGATGCCATAATAGAGGTTTATACCTTCAATATTAAAAACATTTTGCTGACTTTCTCCCCACATTGACGAGACGAGGGTTCTCTTCCATGTGGTTCATTGTTCCCACCATTGATTCGGGTTTACATCTCACATTTGGTGAGCAGTCAAGTGGATCAGAGAACCACTCCCATTTGAAATGGGGACTTTCATCATGTCTAGTTCCTTTAAGGGAGATAATACCGTCTCCCTTGGTAAAAGATAATAGTTGCTCCTCTAACAGTATCATGTAACCCTCGGTCAAGCTGTAGAAGAGCATCATTAACATCACTGATATAAAATAGAACAAAGAAGTATTTAAACATTACTATCTGTGAACTACCACAATGTATATTGACAGAGTAGTTCACCATACATAATCCAAAACAACATCCTTTACTCTATGTTTATTAAAAGCTTCTTTAACTGGTTTTGGTAATATGTCGAGTACTAACTCCACATTGAATTGCAATAAATCAGTTATATTATTAATTAGATATATTATTAATGAATATGCATAAATATCTAATGATAAAGTAGATAATATAGATGATATAAGTTTATAATTATTACCGCGTATAGCAAAAAACAGTTCTTTTAATGGTTTTCTAATTTCATGAATTGCCTCTAATAATAGGTCAAGAGTTAATTCCGCCTTTGTAGGCAAACCGTATCCATAACCGTATCCATAACCATATGAATAAATCATTTTTTTCTTAACATTATTTTCTTCATCATTATTTTCTTCATCATCAATTACATCAATGTACATATAAAACGGTGCAGATGTTAAATAACAATATGAACCAGCTTTAGTAATGTAACCTATTGTTTTATTAGATTTAACTACGAAATATATATTATTTTCATTATCAACATAGTAATATGGTACATAGACTACTTGCCCTTTTAGAGAAGCCAAAGAAGAGTATTTAGATACAAATAATTCTTGCAACGAACAAAACTTTGGTGCCATAATAGAAGTTTAAACTATAAACATTATAAAAATATGCACTATACAAATTATTGATTTGTATTGCATATACCAAAAATAGTGC
>Ga0080003_1000312_pt1 | contig 33664 bp, 34 predicted proteins | sample JossMetagenome_FD_69206 | JGI IMG/M metagenome (GOLD analysis project Ga0080003, IMG submission 69206) | Hot spring microbial communities from Joseph's Coat, Yellowstone National Park, USA - JC2_E (SPADES assembly) (version 2) | ecosystem: Environmental > Aquatic > Thermal springs > Hot (42-90C)...
TAAAGTAGACTTGCTTATATTTGTAGTTTTATTCTTCTCATATTGAGATTTGGCTTTTTCAAGTATTGTGTTGTAGAGCCGTTGGGCAAGCAACAATCTTTCATCTATCTCCTTCTGCCTTTTTATATCGGGATAGAGCCTGAAAACGTACGCTCTTTTCAAATCCATATTTGTATACCTCAATTCATATTTATATACTTTTCTACAACTCACTTTCATCCCATGATTAAAATAGTGGGTTTTCCCGCCCACGTTTTATAATCTAGCCTAACTGTTATCTAATTATTTTTCATCATTACTCTTTGTGCCTTCTGCCTCGCTCTCCTTAAAGAATTCTTTTTCAATAATGCTTTTTATCTTGTCGGGTGAATAAGATAATTTTATAAGCTTTGTATGGCCCCTTATGCCTTTTCCTGATTCATATGTTGTTATAAGACCTTGCATCTCCAGATCTTGTATATAATTTCTATACCATCTTGCACTTTTAGGCTCTTTTCCCAATGAACCGCATATTGCTACATACTTATCGTAAACCTCTCCGCTAAACAGATAGCTCTCTGTATCGTCTGTAAGTTTTTTGTACTTGCTACCCTGCATTGTTAGTAGAGATATTGCGTATAGCACTAGCTTCTGGTGTTCAGGCAGCGTGCCCACCAGCTCATATGCTACTTCTTCATCTGCAGACTTCGCTGCCTCATTTATTTCCTTGGCTGTTATCTTTGAAAGACCTTTTTCCTCAGCAATCTCGCCTGCTTTTGAAAGTATCTTGAGCGCAAGCCTTGCATCACCGCTTTCTTTAGCTGCTATAGCAGCGGCAAGATTTATTGAAGCATCATCTATTACGCCTGGCTTGAAGCTTATTTCAGCACGCTGCTTCAATATCGCTGCAAGCTCTGTAGAATTATATGGCGGAAAAACCAGTTCATTCTCATAGAGTGTTGATATGCTTCTTGGATCAAGCTCTTCTTTAAATGAAATTTTGTTTGATATGCCAACAATTGTAACACCACCGTTTTTAATATCGCTGTTGGCTCTTGTAAGTGTGTATATTAGATCATCAAGGTCCTTTACCACATCAATTTCATCAAGCACCACAATTAGTATTTTGCCATCCTCCTCTATCCAGTTTATTATCTTTTCGTATATGTCTACTATACCATAACCTCTTTTTGCATATGAAGGCAAATGGTCGTTTACTATTTTGCTTAGAACTCTATACCTTGAGTTATAGATTCTGCAATTTATGTAAGAGATTTTTGCTTTTATTGTTGGCACTTCTTTTATCTTTTCTATAACATACTTCATGCATGAAGTTTTGCCTGTACCTGTTTTGCCGTATATAAAGAGGTTTCTTCCTCTTTCACCTCTAAGTGAAGGGGTTAAGTATTTTACAATACCATCAATCTGCTTTTCTCTAAAAAGAAGGTTATTCGGCATATAATGGGGTGAAAGCGCATCCCTATTTGCAAAGATATTTGACTCTTTTAATAGGTTCTCGAAGATTTCTGACATAGAATTCATTTAATAATTAAGCAATAAAGAATTATAAATTATCTACTGCATGAATTACCACTGCTAACCGAAAAGTATTTATATCTGTTTTAGATATCTATAATAGATATCGAATTGCGATATGGTGATAAGATGATGGAAGAAGAGTATTTCGGAAGAAGAATGGGCATGGGAAGGGGGTTTGGAATGCATGGCCATGGAATGGGTATGATGCAGAAGCAATTTGGCAGGCATGGCTTTGGGCTCAGGTACTTTATACTGGCAGTGCTTAATGAAGGCAGAGCAACAGGAGCAGAGATTGCAAAGAAAATAGAGGAGATAAGCAACTACCATTGGAGGCCTTCTCCAGGAAGCCTATACCTTTTCCTAAAGGAAATGAGCGACGATGGCTACATAGAAGTAGAAGAGGAAGATGATAAAAAATACTATAAGATAACAAAAGAAGGAAAAGAAATTATAGATAGTGCTTGGTTTCCTTTCAAAAACATAATAAAGAGGGATGTTGTTGCAGAACTTGAAGGAGTTGCAGATTATATAATAGAGAAAAAAGAAACACTAAGCGAGAGCGACATTGAAAAAATCAAGAAGCTTGGAGAAAAGCTGGCAAGCATATAAAAATAAGCTGTAAACTTTCCAAAAAAGAGACAAAGATTATTATAATTAATCCCTTCTATATAAAGTGAATTCTAATTGGTGAGCTGATGAAAATAAGTGATTTAAAGGCAGGCGCATCAAACGTAAACATCGAGGCTACTGTTACGGAAAAACAGGAGCCCAGAGAGGTAGTAACGAAGTATGGAAAAAGGCTGAATGTTGCTAATGTTACCCTCAAGGATGAAACAGGAAGCATATTGCTTACTGTCTGGGGAAATGATATAGATACAATAGAGGTAGGAGATAAGGTAAGGATTACAAACGGCTATGTGAGTGAATTTAGAGGCACTCCGCAGCTCTCTGCAGGCAAATACGGAAAGATAGAGGTAATAGAAAAAGGTTCGAATAAAGAAGAGGAGCTTAAAACAAGTGAAGAATTTGATAAAGAGGATGGTGCAGAAGATACAAATGATATAGATGAATTTGGAGAGGGCGGAGAAGGTGGAGAAGAGGAGAATGCGTGAGCTTAAAAGTCAATCTTAAGCTTATTCCCAACCTTTGGCGCATATGCATCGAATCCTTCTAGCTTTAATGTTTCTGCAAACAGCTTAGTGTTTTCATTATCTCCATGCACACAAATTACAGTCTCGGGGTTGCTTCTTCTTACATATTCATAAAGATCTGCTTTTCCTGCGTGTGCTGAGAAATCGAAGAATTCAAAAGGGGTTTCGACTTTGAACTTTCTACCGTTTATTTTTATAGGCTTGCCTTCCATGAGCCTCCTACCATTTGTACCTTCTACTTGATAACCTGTAAGAAATATCTTTGAGTTTTTATTTAATTTTGTTATGTAATCCAAGGCTGGCCCGCCATTTAGCATGCCTGCTGTGGTTACTATAATGCTAGGCCTTTGAAGTGGTTCAGACCTCTCTGCATGCATGCCTATCCAATGGGCATTCTTAAGCGCACCGAGCAATATGTCTTTGTTCCTTGTAAACTCTGGATAATTTATTATTATCTCCGAAGCTGCCTTAGCCATTCCGTCTATGTAAGTATAGTCTATGAGCTTGTTCATATATAATATTGCGAGCATCTCTTGCGCTCTGCCCACAGCAAAAGATGGCACAAGGGCTGTGCCATTGTTGTCAAGTACCTCCTTTACCTCATTAATAAACCTTCTTATAAGCTCGCTTCTATCTGGATGCTCTCTGTTTGCGTATGTTGACTCTATTATTAAGATATTTCCCTCTACAATATCTGCACTCCCTTGGAGTATTTGTGGTTGCAGTTTGAAGTCACCTGTATAAACTATTCTCTTGTCATTGCTTATCTTCTCTATAAGTGTAACCGCACTTCCGCTTATATGGCCGGCATCATAGAGTGTAATATAATAGCCGTTATTCTCTATTGGAACGCCATACTCATATTTTATGTACTTGCTCATTAGCAAGTTGAGCTGCTTTTTGAAGAAATTCTGCTTTGCGTGCTGTCTCCTGTTTATTTTCATCGAATCCTTTATAAGAAGCTCGCTAAGCTGCGCTGTAGGCTCTGTCATAATTGTTGTTGGATAATTACCAAAGAAGAGGGTTGGAAAAAATCCACTGTGATCGAGGTGTGCATGGCTCAGTATAGCTATATCTACGCCACCAACCTGCATAGGGTACTCTGTCTTGTCATCTATTTTTATGCCGTAATCAAGAAGGATTCTTTTTTCATCGTTGATTAATATTGCAGATCTTCCAACCTCGCTTGCTCCTCCTAAAAACTGGATTTCCAAATAAACACTCCCATCTTTTTATCGATTCTTCTTATAAAAATATAAAGTTATAGTTTTATAGATTTTAAGATTTTATATATGCTTGATTTTATGGCTAGCGATGATATAGACTTTATGGATCTTGTATGTATAACCAAGATAACCCCCGATACAGTATTAGAGAAATTTGGAAGTCTTATAAATGCAAGCTTTTTTGACGGCTCAAAGGTTGCTGGCACCTTAAAGCAGAAGGGGCTTATCGATTTTTCAGCAAGCTATCCCGGGCCTAGCAAAATGCTCCTCACAGATGATGGTAAGAAATTAATAGATGAAGCGAATGCAAAAAGTACAGAACCGTTTGATGATCTTGACAAAACAATTCTTGCACAGCTTTCCGGAGGTAGAAGAAATCCAAGTGAACTTGGTGCAAGCTTAAATCTAAGACCAAAGGACCTTGCTTTGAGATTGTATAAGCTTTCAAAACAAGAGTATATTACATACGAACTTAAGAACGGCGGCGTTGAGGTAATGCTCACTGAAAAAGGATTTTTAGCCGTACCAAAAGCACAGGGCGTACAGCAAACTGCACAACCAAGCGCACAGCAGGCGGGGGGCGCTGAACCGACAGACCATGGGCTGGAGGCGCAGATTGCACAAAATGTAAAAACGCGCAAAAGCTCCAAAAAGGTTACAATACTTTTAGCGATTGTGCTGATAATAATTATTGCTGTTGCACTTTATTATAAGCACCTTATCTGATTTACATGCTATTGGAATATATGAAAGCCAAGAAGCTTCTTGAGAAGTATGGAATAGCCAGCATAGAAAGTGCATACATTAATAATATAGATGAGCTTAAGAAATTCGTTGATAAAAACCAAAACATTGTTCTAAAAGCAATATCAGAAAAGGCACTGCATAAGTCAAAATCTGGGCTTGTAATGCTTAATGTAAACAAAGAAAACGCAATTAGCAGGTACAATGAACTTTTGAATAGGGCAAAGGCATACACACCCTTCAAGATACTTGCACAGAAAATGGCTAGCCCTGGCATAGAAGTAATTATTGGCGGCAGAGAAGATGCACAGTTTGGAAAGCTTATACTTATAGGTCTTGGTGGCGTGTTTGTAGAAGCTTTTAAGGATTTCTCACTACGTATATGCCCAATAAGTAGATATGATGCAGAGAAGATGCTTCTTGAATTAAGATCAAAAGACATAATAACATATAACGGCAAGGCGAGCAAAACCCTAATCGACCTTCTGCTTAAGGTATCGAAGATGCTTGAAGAAAATGATATAAAAGAACTTGATTTGAATCCTATAATAATAAGAGAAAATGGCTATGATGCGGTTGATTTGAGAATAATAGAATAGGGTAATTGCGTGAGAGTAGATTTAGGGCCAATGATGAATCCAAAATCTGTTGCTGTGATAGGTGCATCTAGGGACCCAAATAAAGTGGGTCATATTATACTACAAAATTATATAGATAATGGATTTACCGGCGAGCTTTATCCTGTAAACAAAAACGCAGCACCAGGCGAAAAGATAATAGGACTCACCGCTTATAGAAGCGTGCTTGAGATTAAGAAAAATATAGATCTTGCTGTTATTGCTGTTCCTGCGCCGGTTGTGCCGAACGTGCTTGAAGAATGCGGAAAGGCGAAGGTAAAAACTGCTGTAGTTATAAGTGGAGGTTTTGCAGAAGTAGGCAATGTAGAGCTACAGGATAAGATTGTTGAGATAGCAAAGAAGTATAATATTGCAATGCTCGGCCCAAACTGCCTTGGCATAATGGATCCTTTATCAAAAGTAGACACCCTCTTCTTGCCGACTTATAAACTTAGCAGACCGCGTGTTGGTGGAGTAAGCTTTGTAACGCAGAGTGGTGCTGTTGGAAGCACTATACTGGACCTTATAGCAAAAGAAGGCTTTGGTCTTTCTAAATTTATCTCTTATGGAAATGCTGCTTATGTTGATGAAGTTGATTTGCTAGAATACCTTTTGCACGACAAGCAGACCAAAGTAATTGTTATGTATATAGAAGGTGTTAAGAGAGGAAAGGAATTGATAAAGATAGCAAAGAAGGTAACCAAAGTAAAGCCCGTCATCGTTATAAAGGCGGGCATTACAGAAGAAGGCGCAAAAGCTGCGCACTCGCATACAGCTTCATTAGCAGGAAATAACGAAGCGTATGATGCTTTATTTAAGCAGTTTGGATTCATAAAGGCAAAAGACCTTAGCGAACTTCTAGACTTTGCAAAAATATTTTCAAGTGAGAATCTGCCGCATGGAGATAGGGTAGCTATTATTACAAATGGCGGTGGAACTGGTGTGCTTGCAACAGATGCTATATACCTAAACGGCTTGAGGCTGGCAGAATTTAGTGAAGAAACAAACAAAGAGCTTAGGAAAGTAATGCCCGATATTGTAAATATAAGGAATCCTCTAGACTTGGCGGGTGACGCTGATGAAAAAAGGTATAGCGATGCACTTTCAATACTATCAAAAGATCCGAATATAGATATGTTTATTGTTATTGCTTTGTTCCAAACACCAGGAGCGGATTCCCCTGTAGCTGAGAAACTTATCTACTTCAAAAAGAATATAGAAAAACCTATGATTGTAGTCACCACAGGTTCTGATTTTACCCAGACACACAAGATCATGATGGAGAGTTCGGGGCTTCCAGTATATGATTCGCCGATGGCGGCGGCTTCTGCGCTTGCAGAGCTTTACAAGTACTGGAAATATAAGAACAAGATGCTATGAGCTCTTGAAAATTAGCGAGAGCGCCTTACTTATTGCCTTTTCTTTATTCTTCTCAGAGCTAAGGGCTTCAAATAGCTCTGTTGGGCTAACATCTAGTTTATAGCCATTGCTTTCTAGCTCTTTCAAAAACATACTAGTGCCAAAATCTTTTATTGAGATATTCTCAATTGCTTTGTTTCTTAATGCTTCTATCTCGCTTTCTGCTTCTTTATCTTTTATATCCTTACTTACTTCAACTATTGCCTTGCCCTCAAATTTCTTAGCTAATGCAAGAAGCTCGAAATCATTTTCCTTAAAACCCTTGCTTGCTTCTCCGATAAGCATGAGTCTTATTATTGGCTTCTCATCTTTTCCGATAAAACCGCTTATCTTTTCTTCTGCTTCTTTCAAAACAAGTGAAGGATTCTTTCCTGTAACATCTACCTTTACCACATAAAACTTCCTTGAATTTATCTCTATGAATTTATACTCACTATTCTTTGTATCAAATAAGAAGAAGCCTTTACTTTCTGTTTCTTCCTCTTTAAGCTGTGTAAGCACTGTGCTCCCCGGAATGAGGAAGGGTTTAGAATGAACCGTTTTCTCGACCTTTGAATGTATGTGGCCATCTATATACAGATCAAAGCCTTTTGGAAGTTCATCGAGGGATATGAAATTTTTGTCAAATGGCATAAGATCATAGACAGACTGGTGGAAGACAAAAATATTAAACATTGAGTCTATAGGCTTAGGGTCTTTTTTCTTTAGCACATCTCTAAATCTTTCTTCGGATATACCGCCAATTCCGTATACTGCAACCTTTTCTCCATCTTTTTCTACAATAGCTCTTGCCTCGCTTATGTCAACAAGAAGCCCCGCAAGGCCGAGAAGGTCTACAGCATCTTCAGCCTCTTCAGAACGGCGCTCATGAGTTCCAGATATAGCGAGAATAGGCAAATTAGTATAGATTTCCCTTGGTCCATCATAGCTTGCCACTCTCGCTTCCCACCTCTTGCCTGATACTACGCTTCTAAAAATATTCAAACCCTGAGCAAGCACCTCAGGTTTTGGTGATCTGTTGTCAAACAAATCGCCAGGTATTATAAGCATGTCTGCCATTGAAGAAGCTTTTTCAAGAGCTTCTCTTGCTTGAAGATAAGCATCTTCATAGAAGCGTTCATAGCCAAGATGAAAGTCAGAAACAATTGCTATCTTCATTATATCATCTTATATTAGTCAGCTATTCAACAATCTTTTTATTTCTTGAAGCGCGGCGTCGGCTGCTTTACCAACCGCATCTTTATTTGGTCCGTATGCACCTGCCGCACATGGATGGCCACCGCCGTTTCCATTAAGAAATGCTGATACATGCTGCATCACCCTGCCCAAATGCAGCGAATGCTTTTTATCAAGTGGCGGCCTTAGTCTTGCTGAAATTGATGCCTCCTTTTCAGAAACCATCCAGAAGAGTGAAGCGTCTGCGCCTATCTTAATTGCCATATCCGCAACAACATTTGCGTGCTCCTTTGCTTTACCATAGATCAATAGATATTTGCCCACCACCTCAACAGATGAGTTATAAAGGTCCTTTATAGTATCGTATCTATTTTCCAAAGGTATGCTCTCATGGAAATACTCCATTATTTCCGCATAGTTCATGCCAGCTATTCTAAGCAACTCACCTATCTGGGTAAATGTATGGGCGGTAGCATTCTTAAAGTCTGCTGAGTCAGAGATAATTCCGTTAAGCAAAAGCACAGCCATCTCCTTATTTACTTTTTTGCCGAGCTTGAGTATAAGATCATAAATAATGCTTGAGGTAGAATTGAAATCTTCATCTGAAAATACCAAGAAGTTGTTTCCGAGCTCTTCGGTTGTAGGAAGGTGGTGATCTATAAAAAGCACCTCGCCTTTGAACTTCCTAAGCTGTTCACCAAGCGCACCCAGGGATTCCAGATTGTTTGCATCAAAGACAACAACCACTTCTATATCTTCTAAAGAAGCTACTTCTATACGTTCTTCATAGCCCACCTCCTTAAGCATCTTTCTTGCATTGTTTGTTATAAAATCGGGGGTTCCAACTTTGACGTGTTCAAAGCAATTAGAAAATGCGACCGCAGAGCCAACAGCATCTCTATCTCCAATAGAATGAAAGGTGAAAAGAAACCTTCTTTGTGAATTTGCTACAAAAAATTTTAAAAGGTCGTCGAAGCTCAAAACCTTCAAAGAAACCACCGTTACTGCTGTATGCCGGAGAGCTTCTTTTTTATTGCTTCTTCTCGTGATTTAAGAGATGAAAGCTGCTTATTAATCATTTGTATTCTTAGATCTAAGCTCTCGCTCTTTTCCTTCAAATTGCTAAGCGCCTTCTCTTTATCTGTCTCTACTATTATACCGCCTATTGTTAAGTAAATTTTTCCTGTTGCTTTCTCAACCTCGCTTTTTGCATTTTCTGCCTCGTTTTTTTGTAACTGCAGGTCTTGAAGCTGAAGGGTAAGCCCCCTTATTTGCTCCTCTAGCAATTGATACTCTTTTACGAGCTTCTCTAGCTCTTGTTCCTCATTTTCGCTTTTTCCACTTGGTGTTTCCATTTAACCACTCAATTCTTTCTCCATCTGCTCCTTAGTTATCTCCTCTATACGCACATCTTTATCGTGCTTTTTTTGCTTTTCGCCTATTATATTATCTATACCAAATTTCATAAGCTTTGCCTGATACCTTGAAAGGAAAACCTTTCTGCCTCCTTTATCTCTTAATATGACCGCACCACTATCATCTATAGTAACATAAAGCACCTCATCTGAATTATATATTTTAAAGTACTTTACCATCTTTTTCGCCTTTGTTGATGCAAGTAATATCATACTTAACTTCCTTTCTATCTGCTACCGCGCCGTCAGAATCATACATTAAAGTGGTAATTTTTATTTGGAAAGTATCTGGATATATATCATTATTTGAAAAAATCTTGAACCTTTTCTCTTTTACCGCGCCGTTTGAAAGTATACCAACATTTATCTTTCCAAGCTTTAATGGCCTATCAGGTGCAAGTGAAATAGGCGGCTCTACTTCAACAAGCGTCTCAACCCAGTAGCTGCTGCTTGGATCTACATCAGAAAGGGCAAATTTAAGTTTAACATCAAGCTCATTTCTCCTGAAAGCTATTAGCTCTTGCGGGTTGCTTTCAACACTTAACTCTAAATTCGGCATGTTTTTGATTTGCTTTTATTAAATATAAATATCTTTATCAACACCCAACTTAAAATAAGCTATAAAAAGCTTAGCCAGAGCCAAAACGCGATGCTATTTTTATGAATTTCCTTGCGTTGTTCAGCATATCGTGGTCGTTGTTGAAAAAGACAAAAGCTTTTCTAGGATTTTTTTCTTTTATTTGCAAAAATAGTCCCTCAAGCTCCTTGTCTGAATAATTATAGCTATACCAGCTTTTCCTGCCATGAAGTCTTAAGTATATGTTGTTTGATGTCTTTTCTATAACGCTTGCAAATGGTGCGTCTATACTTACAAATGTTATGCCGAGTTCCTTAAGCTGCTTGTAAACCTCTTTATTGAACCATTCATTAGCTCTTGGCTCAAGCGCAAACTTTTCAGCAATATCAAATTTCTTAAGCAAGAGCTCTATGTTTTTTATTATGTTTGGCGTTATAGAAGGCGGAAGCTGAAAAAGATAATAGCTTATATGCTTGTCAAGCGGCTCAAACAAGTTTAGAAATCTTTCTAAAAGCTCGTAGCTATTCTCGCTAAGCTTGTATTGGTGGGTTATAAGCCTATTTACCTTAACAGCCCAGGATATTTTGCTTCCAATGCTCGCCCAGTGCTTTACTTGGTTTGGATATGGGAACCTGTAGAAGCTTGCATTAAGCTCTACCGCATTTAAGCCGGAGTTGTTTATGTACCATTCAAGGCTGCCTTCTTTGTTCCAACTATACATCCAGCCTGAAGTGCCAACATAGGTTTCCATGTATAAGAATATGCTCAAATAATTTAAATTTGTATATACATATATTTTTGGTGCGGTTATGCTTAATGAAGCTGAGCTTATAGAAAATGAGATAACGCTAAGGGACATGAGGCTTACCAAAGAAGTACTTGAGACGAGGCGTTCGATAGCGAGATGGCTTGCTTTGTCCCTTGGCATAATTAATCCAGGCGAGTCAAGGCTCAGTGCTATTGCTGTGCTTGATGCGCTCCTTTATTTTCAGTTTATAAAGAAGCTTGACCCAAATATAGCTGAGCTAAAGGAATATATAAATAACAATTGGCAGAATATAAATGAAAAGACGCTTAGATATCACTTGCTCAGGCTCAAAAAAATGGGCATTATCGAAAACAGCCAAGGAAAATTTTACTTCAAAATGCCAGAGATAGGAGATAAGTATGATGTTGAAGCCTGGGCAAACAATCTCTTTAAGGAAGAATTTAATAATGTAATAAATAAGGTAAAAGAAGCTGTAAATGAGCTAAAAAACAAGCCGACAATCCAATAGGCTGAGAAAAATGAATAAAATAGATTATCTTATATTAGTATTCTTCGTCGCCGTAGTTGTAGTGGCTCTTTATATTAGATTTACTTATCAGCCGCCTGTAAATTTAGATCTAACACTTTCAAGTAGCAACAGCACAATCTATCCATTTCAAAAAGCAGAAGTACAGATTAGTGTTGACAATATAGGAAGCAGTAACATAAATGGGATGGGACTTGAAGTTTTAGTAAATGGAAATGCAAGCAGAGAATATAGTCTTACGATACCAAGCGGGAAAGAAGCTGTTTTCTACTTTAACTTCACCCCGAACACATATGGTACATATAATGTAACTGCAGTAGCGGATCCTGCAAAGCTTTATCCGATAATTGATAGATCAAAAACTATTGCCACCGCAATTATAAATGTAAAAGCACCACAAGCATTAGAGGCTTATGCACCAATAAGTTCAAATGGTCTTATATATCTGAAGGAAGCGAATCTCACTTCCATTGGGGCGCTTGTTGCTACGTTTCTATATTATAATTATTCAATTAATGAACTAAATTTTGCGGATCTTAACCTACCGTATACGCTCTTTACTTCGCTAATCGGGGTTGCACACAATTATATAAGCGATATTGGTGTTGCTTATGCAAACTATTCAAATGGCAGCTCTATTTACTCGATTTGGCTTAAAGGAAGCATAAACCAAAATGCGGTACTTAGCGCATTACAAGCGGTAAATGCAAGCTATACACAAAAAGAGGTTAATGGCAATAATGTTACACTTGCAGAACTTGGAAAAAATATAACACTATGCAGCTGGTACTCTAACGGCTGGATAAAGAATATTGTATATAAAAATGGCTCATGCCTAAGCCTTATCGATAAAAATTATACCAACCCATTACCAAACAATCCTGCATTTACCAAAATGGAAAACTTCATGCCAAACAATACAGTGTTGCTTGCTGATTATAAAGCGTATTATTTCCCAACAAATTCCCCATATGCTGCGAGGATTTTAGCATACTCAAATGCTGTTATTGTGCCGAGCATCAATCAAAATCCGGTAAGCCTCGTATGCTATGGTATAATAACAAACATAACAAATCAGAGCTATTGCAGCACATACATATTCCAAGCATCGCATAAGATAGGTAAGTTTGGCCTTGTGAGAACGAGCACGTTTATAGTACCATATAACTTTACCCTTTTCTCGCTTGTTAACCAAAGCGCAATAATCTCTGCTGTGCCAGTAAATATAAATCTGCTTAAAGAGCTTGGCGCAAATGGAAGCTCGTTTGTTTTCTCTTCCGGATTTACAAACTATTGCAATGTTGAAGACTTTAGCTGCAGCAACGTAAAGTTTGCAAATGGCCAGATATACTTTACTCTAAAGAATATTATGAATAGTAGCGTTACAATAAATGGTATAAACTGCTTTATCGGAAAGGGCAAAGAAACGCCTGCAAATATTAGCATTGCACCTGGTTCAAATGCAAGCCTCGTTGCTACATGCTATCAGAACAATACTATAATAACTGGTATCCCGCTAGGCTTAAGAGTGGCTCTTAATGTTAGCTATGTTATAAACAATGAAAGAAGGAACGCCCTTGGTAGTGCTATTATTAACTTCTTTGGCTAAGTGGTCTTTTGCTTGAAGATAAAAAAGAGGTTTATGAGTATTTCTTATCAAAGTTCAAAGAATTTAGCGAGATACAAAAACGTGCGATAGGCGAAGTTGAACGCGGAGAAAATTGTATAATAACCGCTCCAACAGGAACAGGTAAAACCGAGGCTGCTATACTCCCCATACTTGAAAAGATTAGAGAGGAGCCTTCTGCTGGAATCAGGGCTATCTATATTACACCGCTTCGATCACTTAACAGAGATTTACTAAAAAGGCTTGAAGATATCTGCAGCAAGTTTAAGATAAGCATAGCGGTTAGACATGGAGATACGCCTAACAAAGAAAGAAGTGCACAGACAAGAAAGCCACCGCAGCTCCTAATAACAACCCCAGAAACGCTGCAGATTATATTAATTACAAAGTCATTTAGAAACGCCCTAAAGAATGTTAAGACAGTTATAGTAGATGAACTACACGAATTATATCACACAAAGAGGGGGGCCCAGCTCTCTATTGCATTGGAGAGGCTTGTCGAAATTGCTGGCGAATTTCAAAGAATAGGAATAAGTGCAACGGTGGGCAATCTAAATGAGGCTGCACTCTTCTTGTTTGGCAAAAGAGAATATGAAATAATAAAAGATAGCGGGGAGAAAAAATTTTCATTAACGGTAGAGAAGCCAAATGAACCAATCTACAATTATAAGGAGCTTAGAGAAAAATTTTCGCTTGATAAAGAATCAATCGCAAGAATAGAAAGGATTATTTCGCTTATAAAAGAAAACAGAAAGAGCATACTTTTTGTAAATACGCGACAAATTGCAGAATCGCTTGGAAGCAAAATAATACATTTATCAAATATATATAAATTCGGGCCTGTTGCGATTCACCATAGCTCGCTTGACAAAGAAGAAAGAATAAAGGTGGAGGATGCTTTTAAGAAGGGTGAAATAAAAAGCATTATTGCAACTAGTTCTTTAGAGCTCGGCATAGATATAGGTGATGTTGATCTTGTAATGCAATATGGCTCTCCAAAACAGGTGACAAGGCTTATTCAGAGAGTCGGAAGAAGCGGACATGGCATTAAGGGTGAAGCCAAAGGAACTATAATAGTAGGAAGCATTATCGATGCGTTAGAATCCGGAGTTATTGCAAAGCTCTCTATGGAAAGAAGACTTGAAGAGGAAAGAATAGAAAGAAACCCTGCTGATGTTGTGGCTAATCAGATTGCTTCAATCGCCCTTGAATATAACAGCATAAGTGAAAGCAAGGTGATAAAAATTTTCACAAGAGCAGGGCCTTTTATTGATCTTAAAAAAGAAACTTTTGAAGGAATACTAAAAACACTCGAAGAGCAGCATATCATAAAGCGCACTAACAATCTAATACTAAGAGGCTCGAAGACCTTAAAATATTTTATAAATAACATAAGTGTGATACCAGACGTTTCAAGATTTATCGTGAAAAATATTGCAACAAATAAGATAGTTTCATCGCTTGATGAAAGATTCGTTGCAAACTATATAGATGAAGGTTCGGACTTTATAGCAAAAGGCTTACCATGGCATGTTGTTAGTATAGATAAAGGCATAATCTATGTTGAGCCTTCAACAAGCATAGAAGCGGCTATTCCTGATTGGGAAGGCGAAGATATTCCTGTTTCGTTTGAGGTTGCTAATGCTGTAGGGACTCTTTTAGAAAAAGAGGATATAGGCTTTATAGAGAAGAATATAGGCAATGAATTAAGTAAAGAGATAAGCTTGTTCTTTGAAAAGCAAAACAAGTATTACAGGTTCGAGAAGGACAAGATACCTGTAGAGATGCGTGAAGATTATGTAATAATTTATTCTCCGCTAGGAAAGCTTGCTAATGACTTTTTAGGCAAGATAATAGGCAGCATTTTTACTGCTGATGCAGGCACTACTACAATAAAGACTACTCCTTATGCAATTATATTAGATGTTAGCCTTGCAAAGAAAAGACCAAATATTAAAAGAGATCTAAGTATACTAAAAGAATTCAACATAGAAAATCTGATAAACAACAGCGCGATTATTTCACAGTCAGAGCTTTTCAGATATAAGTTCGTGCAAATTGCAAAACTTTTCGGCATAATCGAAAAAGAAGCAACTGTTACAAGAAATATTGCTGATAGGCTTATCCAGCTTTATAAAGGAAGTGAAATTTATAAGGAAGTTGTAAGGGACTTATACAAGAATTACTATGATATTGAACATGTAAATGAATTTCTTAGCTCGCTTAGAGAAGGAAACCTGCATTTTGAATTTTACGATTTCGGTGAACTGAGCCCTTTTGCAAATGAAGTGCTTAGATCAGCATACTATTACAAAGAGCTCCTTCTGCCAGCAACTCCTGGAAGCAGCGAACTTAAACAGTTTATAGAGGGCATAGAGAAGAAAAAGGTTGAGCTGCTATGCACCTTTTGCGGATTTAGGTTTTCCAAAAGCTTAAGCGAGCTGAAGGAAGGCGATAAGATAAAGTGCCCAGCATGTGGGAGCAATATGGTGTCTATATATAAAGAGGAGTATATGGAAAGCATAGAAAAAGTGAAAAAAGGTGAAAAATTATCTGAAAAAGAAAAAGAGTACTATTCTGAGAGCCTTACTTGCGCAGATTTAATAAATGAATATGGTAAAAGGGCACTTATCGCACTTTCAACATATGGTATAGGCGTAAAAACAGCTGCAAAAATACTTAAAATGATAAGAAGCGATTACAATTACTTCCTCATAGATTTAATAGAAGCACAAAAAAATTATATAAGGTATAGAAAGTTCTGGAGGGAATAAAAAATTATGCAAAGATCTGTGCATCTATCACTTTTGCACCTTCATCAAGCTTCATAAGTCTTACCCCACTTGCATTTCTTCCTGTTATCCTTATACTTGCCGCATCAAACGATATTGCTATTCCTTTTGAATTTATCAAAACTACATTTGCTTCGCCGCTTAAGAATAGAGATTTTGCAACATAGCCTGTTTTTTCAGTAACCTTGATATTTAGAACCCCTATACCTCCCCTCTTTTGCACCCTGTATTTGCCCACTTCGGTAAGCTTGCCATATCCATTCTCTGTAACTGTTAGTATGTAACCTATATCACCAGCGGCTATTATGTTCTTAGCTTCATCGCCACTTGCAAGCTTTATACCCCTTACCCCCATCGCACCTCTGCCAACATGCCTTAGCTCCGCTTCCTCAAATTTTATAGCCTTGCCTAATTTGCTCATTATAAACAAGTATTTCTCATTAATGTATGATATGGCGTCAACAACTGAATCGTTTTCTCTAAGTGTAATTGCTGTTATGCCCGTTGACCTGGGTCTTGAAAAGAGCCTTGCGCGCATCTTCTTTACCAAGCCATTCTTTGTTAGTAGTACTATGTTTGAATTTTCAAGATCGCGCAGTGGGAATAAGACTATTATCTTCTCTTCTTTCAGATTAAGTAGATTCACTATACTCTTTCCTTCAGAATAGCGATTTCCTTCTGGTATTCTATAAGCCTTAAGCCAATATGCGCGCCCTTTGTCTGATACACAAAGCAGATAATCTTTTGTATTGCATGTCATTATTTGCTTAACATAGTCTCCTTCCTTAAGATTTATAGCGATAATTCCTTTGCCACCTCTCGCTTGTCCTTTGTAGTAATCGAGGCTCATCCTCTTTATATAACCAGTATTCGTGTATATCACAGTTGTTCTTTCGTTGCTTATCAGATCTTCTTCTTTAAGCTCTACCTCCTCTTCTTCTACTTCCATTACCTCTGTTCTTCTACTCCTTCCATATTTCTGTTTTATCTCTTCTGTTTCATTGACTATTATCTTATCTACTTCTTTTGGATTCGATAAAACTTCGTTGTAGTATTTTATTTTTTCCAAAAGGCTCGAGCGCTCGCTGCTTATTGAATCATATTCCAAATGAGTAAGCCTGCTAAGCTTCATTTCAAGTATTGCATTCGCTTGTTTCTCGCTGAGCGAAAAAGAAGCCATTAGCTTTGCCTTTGCATCGCTTACTGAAGTGCTTTCCCTTATTAATTTAACAACCTCATTGATGTTTGATATTGCTATTATAAGACCATCGAGTATGTGCACCCTTTCGCTTGCTTTATTTAACTCAAATGCTGTTCTTCTCTTTATTATCTCTCTTCTGTAATTGATAAACGTTTGGACAAGCTGCAGAATATTGAAGTTCTTAAGACTTTTACCTATCACTGCGAGGTTTATTATAGGAAAAGTTACTTCAAGCTGAGTGTGCTTGTAAAGCGCATTAAGCACGCTATTCCCATCCTCGCCGTTTTTTAGCTCTATGACAATGTGCACACCATCTTTTCCGCTTTCATCCCTTATGTTAGATATGCCAGTTATTTTCTTCTCTTTTACAAGCTCGATTATGCTTTTGATAAGCTCTGATTTATTTACATTGTATGGAATCTCGCTTACTATTATTTCATTCTTTTTTTCGTCGATTGTTGCCTTTGCTCTTATTGTAACCTGCCCCCTACCATATCTGTAACCGTTATAGGCATTGTTTGACATGAGCACTATGCCTCCTGTAGGGAAGTCAGGCCCTTTTATTATTTTAAGCAGATCATCTACTGTCACATCTTCGTGCTCTATTGTATATATTATAGCATCGCATACTTCTACCAGGTTGTGCGGTGGTATACTTGTTGCAACCCCAACTGCAATTCCAGATGCACCATTTACAAGCAGATTTGGAATCTTAGATGGTAATGTTACCGGCTCTTTTTCAGTGTTATCAAAGTTAGGCACAAACTCAACGGTATCTTTATCAAGATCAGCAAGCATCTCTTCAGCAAAGCTTGTGAGCCTTACCTCAGTATAACGCATTGCTGCAGGTGGATCCCCATCTATAGAGCCAAAGTTTCCTTGCCCCTCAACAAGCACATGATTCATCGCGAAGTCCTGTGCAAGCCTTACTAAGGCATCATAAACAGCAATATCGCCGTGTGGGTGGTATTTACCTATAACCTCTCCAACGACCCTTGCGCTCTTTTTCGTTGGCTGGTTATGAAGATTATTAATATTATACATCGCGTAAAGGATCCTTCTCTGTGCAGGCTTAAGACCATCTCTAGCATCAGGAATAGCCCTTCCTATTATTACGCTCATTGCATAGTCTATGTAGCTTGATTGCAGTTCGTCTTCGAGCTGAGTTGGAAGTATCTTCTCCATCTATACACCTTATATATCTAGGAATGCGACCTCACTCGCATGCTCCTCTAAGAATTTCCTTCTCTCGTTTACATCCATTCCCATTAATATTGAAAAGAGTTTGTCTGCCCTCTCCGCGTCTGCTATATACACCTTTTTAAGTATCCTCTTTTCAGGATTCATTGTTGTCTCCCAAAGTTGCTCTGGATTCATCTCTCCAAGACCTTTGTATCTTTGCACATTCACATCGCTTCCCAGTTCTTTTAGCTTTTCATTAAGCTCAGCATCTGAATAGCAATAATAAACCTCTTTTCCCTTTGATACCTTATAAAGAGGTGGCTGTGCTATATAGACATAACCCAATTCTATAATCTTTCTTAGATATCTGTAAAAGAAGGTTAGAAGCAACGTTCTTATATGACTGCCATCTACATCTGCATCAGTCATTATTATTATCTTTTTATACCTTATATTTTCTACATTAAAAGTATCTTTTATTCCCGTGCCAAAAGCGGCGACCATCGCGTGAAGTTCTTCGTTTTCAAATATTTTTTCATCTGTCGCTTTTTCAACATTAAGAATCTTTCCTCTTAAAGGCAATACCGCCTGTGTCATCTTGTCTCTGCCTTGTTTGCTCGAGCCGCCTGCGCTTTCACCCTCAACTATGAAGATCTCGCTCTTATCTGGATCCGCACTTATACAATCAGCAAGCTTGCCTGGAAGTACAGAACCATCAAATATACTTTTCTTTCTAACAAGCTCCCTTGCTTTCCTTGCACTCTCCCTAGCTATGGCCGCATTTATTGCTTTCTCTGCTATTGCTCGCGCATCAATAGGGTGCTCTTCAAGGTACTGAGAAAAAAGTGGATAAAATGTTGTTTCTACAATGCTTTTTATCTTAGTATTGCCAAGCTTTTCTTTTGTCTGACCCTCAAATTCAGGGTTTGGTATTCTTACGCTTACTATTGCTGTGAGGCCTTCCCTTACATCATCACCGTTTATCTTAATCTCTTTTTTTCCGTTCAGCGTTTTGTTCTTTTCTATGTAATTTGTTATCGCTCTTGTTAATGCTGCTCTAAAACCCATTACATGAGTTCCCCCTTCTTCTGTTTTTACACTATTTACAAAAGATTCTAGTTTTTCGTCGTAGCTACTGTTGTATTGCAGTGCAAACTCCAATATATTCTGCTCAAACTCTTTTTTGAAATATATTGGACTCGTTATTGTAGTTATTCCTTTGTTTAATTCTTTCAAGAAGTCTAGCAATCCGTTCTCCGAATAATATGTTTCTTCCTCATGAGTGCCGAATCTATCGTCTATGAAGAAGATTTTGAGCCCAGGATTAAGAAAACTCGTGTATTTAAGTCTTTCTTTAAGTGCTGTAGAATCAAAGGTTGGCGACGGAAAAATTTCCTTATCTGGTTTAAATTTTATCGCTGTGCCAGTAGTTGTAGCAGGGCCTACCTCTTTAAGCTCCGATGTGGGCACGCCCCTACTATAAGTCTGCATATACTCTTTGCCACCCCTCCTTATTCTAACTTCTACAAATTCGGAGAGTGCATTTACTACAGTAAGCCCCACACCATGCAGGCCACCTGCTGTCTTGTAAACCTCGTTTGAAAACTTTGCACCAGAATGGAGTGATGTCATTACCACCTCTAGTGCACTTTTGTTATACTTTGGAATAATATCAATAGGTATGCCCCTACCGTCGTCTATAACCTCAGCTATATCCCCTGTTTCATCTTGCATAAGGTGTACAGTAATGTTCTTACAATATCCAGCCATTGCTTCATCAACCGCGTTGTCTATAAGCTCAAAAAGCAAATGTAAAACCCCGCTTGAACCTGTAGAACCTATATACATTGCCGGCCTTTTTCGAACTCCCTGCACACCTTCTAATACCACTATCTTTGATGCATTATACTCCTCTTCAGCATTTGTCATAAAGATCAGCTAATAGCTATACTGGCCGTTAGATTTTATTTAGAATTCAAACCTTTTAAACCTTTTGAGACTATTTTATCGAGAGAAAAGAGGCCCTTTTGGTTAGATTATTATATTTTTAATTTTAATTATTATTTGTGGTAGAATGGATAAGGCAAACAGAAAGAAAATAATTATACTTGGTGCCGCTGGAAGAGATTTTCACGACTTCAATGTTCTTTTTAGAGGAAATAAAGCATATGAAGTTGTTGCATTCACAGCAAACCAGATACCGTTTATATCTAACAGAAAATACCCTCGTGAGCTTGCTGGAGAGCAATATAAGGAAGGGATAAAAATTTATGATGAATCGCAGCTTGGCTCACTTATTGATAAATATAAAGTAGATGTCTGTGTGCAGGCATATAGTGATTTGCCGTATCAAGAGGTTATGCACAAAGCGAGCATAGCTAATGCACATGGTGCTGACTTTTGGTTGATTGCACCGGAGAGAACGATGCTCAAGTCAAAAAAACCTGTAATAGCGGTGTGCGCCGTTAGAACAGGCTCTGGAAAGAGCCAAACATCGCGCTACATTGCTAGGCTAATTAAACAATACGGAAAGAAACCTGTAGTGATAAGGCACCCTATGCCATATGGTGATCTTGCCAAGCAGGCGGTACAGAGATTTGAAAATTTAAAAGACCTTGATTTACAGAAATGCACAATAGAAGAAAGAGAGGATTATGAACCGCACATAAGGGAAGGCACAATTGTTTATTCCGGCGTAGATTATGAAAAAATACTAAGAAGTGCAGAAAAAGAAGCAGATATTATCATATGGGATGGTGGCAATAACGATGCGCCATTTATAAAGCCCGATTTGATGATAACTGTAGCAGACCCTCTTCGTGCTGGGAACGAACTAAATTATTATCCAGGCGAGACTGTTGCCAGAATGGCGGATATATTACTCATAAACAAAGTAAACTCAGCAACAAAGCCAGAAATAGAAAGATTGGTGAAGAATCTTAAAAGTATAAATAGCAGGGCAGAGATTATTTTTGCTAACTCTGTGATAAGTGCTGATGGAGAAAAGATTAAGGGTAAAAGAGTGCTTGTTATAGAAGACGGACCTACAGTAACACATGGTAATATGAAGTTTGGGGCCGCGACAGTTGCTGCTAAGAATTATGGAGCAAAGGAGATTATAGATGCAGAAAAATACGCAGTAGGTACAATAAAAGAAGCTTACAAAAAATATGATATTAAGAAGATACTACCTGCACTTGGCTATAGCAAAAAGCAGATAGAGGAATTGAAGCAAGTTATTAACAATGCAAAATGCGATGTTGTAGTATCTGCCACGCCAACCGATTTGAACAGGATAATAAAGGTGAACAAGCCCATTGTGCATGTAAGCTATGAGCTTTCACCAATAGGAAAGAAGTTTGATACTATAATTAAAAATTTCATAAAAAGTTGTGAGTAAGTGTTCATAAAAGATGCAATATTTGGTAATATAGAACTCACGCCCATAGAGTCAAAGCTCCTTGATACGCCAGAGATGCAAAGACTCAGATATGTTAAGCAGATGGGCCTGGCTTATCTTGTCTATCCCGGGGCTACGCATTCAAGATTTGAACACTCGCTTGGCACAATGCATATTACTAAAGTTATAGCCAAAGAGATGGGCCTAGAAGAGGAAGAGGTTGAAATGCTTGCGGTTGCTGGCCTACTCCACGATATAGGCCATGGTCCTTTTTCACACACCTCTGATCCCATACTCAAAAAATATTTACATACAAATCACGAGGAGATTGGTAAAAAATTAACGACTAAAGGTAAAATAAAAGAAATCCTAGAAGAGAGCGGCTTAAATACAAATGATATAATTAAAAGACTCTCGGGGAAATTAAATGGTGAGATAGTAACCGCTTCTCTTGGCTCGGACAGGCTTGATTATCTTTTAAGAGATGCATATTATACTGGCGTAACCTATGGTATTATAGATTATCAGCAGATAAAGAGCAAGATGGTACTTTATAGACACCACCTAGCAGTATATGAGCAAGGGCTGCATCCTGCAGAGTCACTTCTTCTGGCAAGATATTTCATGTCAACCGCCGTTTATCACCACCACGCTGTTGTTATAGCAAACAATATGCTTGAAAAAGCAGTAAGGCTTGCAATTGAAAATGCTGAGCTTAGCATCAAAGAATATCCTTCTCTGAAGGATTTTGAACTTATAACAAAGCTCACAAACTCGAAAGCATCAAACAGGCTTATTGCCAGACTGCTCGAAAGGAAACTATTCAAAAGAATATTTGTTGGGAGCATAGAGGCTGCACCAGAAATAAATGAGATTGAAAACACCATAATTAAATATTCAGGCCTAAGAGAAGATGAATTTATTGTGGTTAAGGATAAGCAAAAGTTTTTAACAGAAAAGATACCTGTTTTAAATAGAAATAAAAAGAGGCTTGGGAATGTTGAAGATCTGTCTCCCATTATAAAGAACTTAGAAAAGGAGAGAGAAGATTTAATAATTGCGTCTGACAGAAGAAATAAAGAAAAAATACTTAAAGCAATTAAAAGGTTAGATATAAAAGTGAGAAAGTATTAATATAAGCTTAAGTAAAAATAACACTTGGGCCCGTAACTCAGCTTGGTCAGAGTGACTGGCTCTTAACCAGTAAGTCAGGGGTTCAAATCCCCTCGGGCCCGTTTTGAACAAAAAAAGAATTAAGAGCTGTTTTTTCTGTTTATTTTTATTTATTTTACTCTGTAAATAGGAATATATTTATATTAAACCGTGCATAATTTTAAGTAATGGTGATACTTATGGCTGGTTATTATAAGCAAGTCCCAAAAACGAAAATCCAAACAAAAAATAAGCACGAGATAGGTAAAACGGCTAAACTCGCCAGACCTACAAAAATAGCCAAGAAGATTACGAAGTCTAAACAGGCTTCAAAGGCTAGGCATACACCTATTAAAAAAGCAAACAATAGAAAAACTACAAAGCAACAAAGCACAAAAAACACTGTAGAGACTGTAAAATTCATCGATGAGATGGTAAATAATAAAGATTTCTCTGATTATATAATAAAGAATGTTGGAAGAAAAGCAATAGATATATTATCCACCCTTAATGAACCTTTGAGCGACGAAGAGCTTGCAAATAAGCTGGATATAAAGATAAACGAAGTGAGAAGGATTCTTAATACCCTTAATACCTATGGAATAACAAAATATGATACTTTCAAGGATAAGAATGGCTGGCTTACCTTCAAATGGTATATCGACACAAACAATATGGACAAAGTAAAGAAAAACATTTCTGAAAGCAACAAACTGGCTAAATATAAACTGCCTGATGATTGCAATGACTTCTTCATTTGTGATACGTGCTTTGAAAAGAACAAAGTTATTTTCCCTTTTGACACTGCTGTTGAGATGAAGTTTAAGTGCGATTGCGGTGGAAATCTCGTAAGAATAAGCAAAGAGGATGCTCAACGACTTATAGAAAAAGGAGACACTGTTGCTCGTTAGCCCGATAGCGAGGTAGGGTAGCCTGGAGTGCCCGCCGGGCTCATAACCCGGAGAACGATGGTTCAAATCCATCCCTCGCTAATTAAGGGGCTTTACTTCCACTATTTTTATTACTTATTAGTATTATTAATAACTGGGTTTTATTAAGAGATCACAATGCAAATAAAACAGAGTAGAAGATTAGTGGAAGTGTAGGGTCTATTAACTTATTTTTATACTTTTTTATGAATAAAAATAATGAGGTAAATGGAAGAGATAACGCCAGAAGTAATTTTCAGCAAGCTTCAGGCAGAAAGGAAGACAGGTGAGCTTCTCCCATTGCCTGCAGATTTCTACGAGCAAATAGATAAGGAAATAGAAAATCTAAAGAAAAATCCAAGCATGGAGAGTAAGCAATATTTGGAAAACTTTATGAAACTAGTAAATCAGCTTAAGGAAAAGCGTATGCAAAAGGTTTTAATATATCTTGCTTATAATAAACAATTACCACAACCTATACCAAGGTCTGAGGAAAATTTGTTTAAGAAGATAAAAGCAATAATTAACGAGGAATCAAAACCTTCGCAGGTAAAAAGAATAAAAATAAACCTAGATATACCAGAAATAATAACACCAGAGGGTAATAAGATAGGTCCTTTCTCGAAAGATCAAATAATAGAAATAGATGACAGCAAAGAAATTGAATATATACTTCAAAACAAGATAGGTGAATTGATTTAGCAAGCAAGAAGTGAGATTATGAAAATGCCAAAAGAAATAATGGCTTACTGCCCATATTGTAGAAAGCACACTTTGCATACGGTAAAGCTTTATTCAAAAAAGCCAGAGAGATGGCTTAATGTAGGTAGGAGAAGACACGAAAGAGCAATAAGAGGGCATGTGGGTAGTGTAGAACCAAAGCCCCACACCAAAAAATTGGGTAAAAAGCAGAAGGTTATACTTACATGCACTGTATGCAACAAGTCTGTAGAGCGTGTGCTTGGTGGCGGCAGAACAAAAAAGAAGCTTGAAATAAAGCGCTGATCAAATGATACGCCCAAAAGAGCTTCCTGAAAACGGTGAGCTTGTTATAGTTAGAATAAAGAAGATAATGCCTTTCGGAGCATACTGTGATTTAATAGAATATAACCTAGATGCATACCTACCTATAAAGGAGGTTGCGCCAGGTTGGATAAAAAATATACACGAATTCATAAAAGAAGGGCAGCAGCGTGTCGCAAAGGTTGTATTCGTTGATCCTGAGAAAAAAGCTGTCGATTTATCACTCAAAAAAGTGAGCCAAAAAGAGGAAAAAGATAAGATAAGTCAATACAATCTTGAGAAAAGGTCTGAAAAACTTTTTGAACAGGCCCTTAGCGAATCTAAAAGGGAAAATAAAAAAGAAGAGATAAAAGCTGCTCTTGCACAGAAGTTTCAGAATTATTCTGATGTTATAGATGCAATAATAAGTGGAGAAGACATAGGAACAATAGATCCCGAATTCAAAAATAAATTTATTGAGATAGTAAGAAAGAACATTAGACCAAAGAGGTATAAAGTCAACTACATTGCGGAGATAGAAGAGTATGATACGGAGAGAGGTATAGATATTATCAAAAGCGCATTGAACAAAGTAAAGGCGTTGGGTGTAGAGGTTTTATATCTTGGTGCACCCCATTATAAACTATCCGCAGAAGATACTGATTACCATTCCGCAGAATCAAAAATAAAAAAGGCGGAAGAGATTTTAAGAGGAGAGATAACTCAAGGTTTTGTTGAACTTAAAAAGATAGAGAGCGAATCTGAATGAAAGGCTCAAAAATATACTATAAAAAAGTAAAGCTTAACAACCCTATTTTAATAGTGGGGCTACCCGGCATTGGGAGTGTTGGGAGCCTAGTTGCTGAACACCTTAAGAATAAGCTTAAGGCAAAGAAGTTTGCTACTTTATACTCTTCTTCCTTTCCACATCAAGTGATAATGCTCCATAACGGGAAAAGTAGAATGGTAAGCAACAGGTTCTACTATTGGAAGAACACAAACAAAAAAGGAAGCGACATAGTAATACTTCTTGGTGATACTCAAGCGGTTACCCCAGAAGGTCAGTATGAGGTTAATGAAAAAATAGTAAAGTTCTTCAAATCTCTAGGTGGCAAAAGAATAATAACTGTCGGCGGGTATAACATAGCTGACCATTATGTTCAGAATCCGAGAGTTTTCGGTGTTGCAACAACAGATGGGCAGATAAATAATCTGAAAGAAAAGGGCATTATATTCGGTGTTGCAACCGGTACCATATGGGGTTCGGCAGGTCTTATAGTAGAATTTGCAAAGAGGCATAAAATAGATGCGGCATGCTTAATGGGAGAGACCGGCTTAGTAGAGGTAGATGCAAATGCTGCAAAGGCTGTTTTAGAGAAGCTTTCTTCTATACTCGGAATAACCATAGATCTTTCAGATTTAGAATCTGTTAAAAAAGAAACAGAGAAGCTGATGAAGTCAATAGAAGAGGCTATGAAAGGGGCAGAACCTTCAAAGGAAAACATGACATACATAAGGTAAGCCTAACGCATAAAAATCCTTTTCCTATTTATTTTATATAATGCGCTAGTGATCCAACCTGGTTACGATACGAGCTTCCCAAGCTTGGAATAAGCTCGCAATCCGGGTTCAAATCCCGGCTAGCGCAAGAAGGACAAAAGAAATAAGAAAGCCTGAGAGGGCGCATGCTAAGTTGGTTGTAAATTTGTTTCCAAAGCCCTTTTCTTCGTAATAGCCCAGGAGAGAATCAATAATATTGCCCATATAGCCTGAGAAAAGAACTATTATAAAAGCAACGAAGTTTGGGCTTATAATAAAGCTGGTAAGTGCAATTAATAATGCAGCAATGAAGCTTGCAGCCAAGCCAAGTACCGTTACACCACCAGAAGTTCCTTTCTTTATTCTCTTGAGCGTGAGCAACATAATGGGAGTACCGTCAAGAACACCTATCTCGCTTGCAAATTTGTCTGCGGTTATTGAAGCTATGCTAGCAATATAACCAAGGAGAAGGATTTCTTCAAAAGATTTATGGGCAAAGTAAAACAGTATCACAACAATGAGCGGTACCAAGCCATTTGCAACAACATTCTTCCAGCCCCTAGACTTTTCGTATAAGCCTTGTTCTTTTTTCTTCTTTTTGCCTGTGTTTGTTGCTATAGCGGAGAGAACAAGAAACAAGAGAAGAAGGGCTAGAAAGAACAATCCTTCGCTACCACCAAAATAAAGTATAAGCACAGCAAGAATAAGTGCAGCGACAATTCCCTTTTCGTCAAGCGTGAGCAAGAGCAAGGTATCACTTTCCATATTTTTGAAAAATTCCACTAAATGGAAACATTTTTAAATCTGTGCTGTTCTATATTAAATACGGGTTCTCTACTGTGGGAAGGGTAAAACTGGTCGCCTTGCCAGCGCATGCGAAAAAGCGCTGGCCTCTTCCTTTTAATCTGAATTTAGCTGAAAAGAAATAAAAACCCATGATATAAGGTTGGCCTACTTATTAAGCCCTTATAGCCATTCAAAAGAGTTTATATTTCTTATTTTTCAATATCTATCTAGTTGGGGGTATGGCTAAAGAAAAGAACATAAAGGATTTAGAAGACCTTCCTGGTATAGGCGCAGCAACAGCAGAAAAGCTGAGAGAAGCAGGTATCGATACTATAGAGAAGATTGCGACCTCTTCGCCTCATGATCTCTCAGATTTGACAGGTATAAGTGTTGATGCAGCAAAGAAGGCAATAGATGCGGCAAAGCAGGCGACAACTATAGAATATGAAACAGGTAAGGAGGTTTTTGAAAAAAGAAAGGCTCTTGGTAGAATCACAACAGGTTCTAAGAGCTTCGATGAGCTTCTTGGTGGGGGCGTAGAGACCAATGGTATTACAGAGATATATGGTAGGTTTGCTTCTGGAAAAACACAGATAGGCTTTCAGCTTTCTGTCAATGTGCAACTTCCTGTTGAAAAAGGTGGGCTTGAAGGCAACGTTCTATTTGTTGATACTGAAGGCACTTTCAGACCAGAAAGGATAGCAACAATGGCTAAAGCGGTTGGCCTTGATCCAGAGAAAGCACTTCAGAATATTTTTTCTGTCAGGACTTTTTCTACAGAGCAGCAGATACTTACAATAGAGCGAGCAGATAAGCTAATCACAGAGAAGAACATTAAGCTTATTGTTGTTGATTCGCTTATGGCACTTTTCAGATCTGAGTTTGTCGGAAGGGGTGCATTGGGAGAAAGACAGCAAAAGCTAAACCAGCACCTGCATAAGCTGCAGAGCATAGCAGATAAATACAATCTTGCGGTTTATGTAACAAACCAAGTTATGGACAACCCATCAATACTCTTTGGCGATCCGACAACACCAGTAGGTGGCAACATAATAGCTCATGCTGCTACAACAAGGCTTTATATAAGAAAAGGCAAAGAGGATAAAAGAATCATAAGGCTAGTTGATTCACCAAACATGCCAGAAGGCGAATGTGTAATAAAAATAACACCAGAAGGAATAAGGGATTAGGTGTTGGTTTGCTTTTTTTGGTAGGCTTGGGTTTGTGCGAAGGCGATATTTCGGTGCGTGCAATTGAGATAGCGAAGAAGGCAGATAAGCTTTTTCTTGACCCATATACGAACAGAATAAGCAGCAACTACATTAATTACCTTGAAAAGATTCTAGGCAAAAATATAGCAAAGCTCAGCAGATCTGATTTAGAAGAAAATGCAAAGGCAACAGTGGAGCATGCAAAGAACGCAACCGCGGTAATCTTTGTCATGGGCGATCCACTTATAGCTACTACCCACCACACCATAATTGACATTGCACATAAAATAGGCATAGCTGTTAAAGTCATTCACGCTCCCTCTATATTTACAGCCGCGATTGGTGAGAGTGGCTTAGATATATACAGGTTTGGCCCAACTACAACAATACCTTTTTGGAGTAATAAGTATAAGCCTATTTCTTTTATAGATGTAATAAGCAAAAATCTCCAAAACAATCAACATACTCTTGTTCTTCTTGATTATAATTACAAAGAAGATAGGGCCATGAGCCTAGGCGAAGCAATAGACCTGCTAAACAAAGCACAAGAAGAGAGGAAGATAAACATAATACAAAATATACTTGTTCTTGCGGATGTTGGTAAGGAGAACGAAGAGATCGTTTATGCAGATATTAATACCCTTTCTAAAATCTCAGAAAGGTTTAAAGGCAAGCTAATATCTTTAATAATCCCTTCCAATCCGAATTTTGCAGAAGCAGAATCTCTTTCAAAATATGCTATCTCCAGTATCTAAATGTATATACAAGGGCAATAAATCCAAACAACTCAACAAACCATACTGTTGCGATTCGGAAGAATATTGTTATAACCGATGCAAGCCCAAAATCTATCTTGCTTCCGAAAAATGCAATAAGCTCGCTAATCATCGCACCATCAGTTACAGCAAGATTTGCAGGTATGCCTGTTATCATTCCGAAAATGAGCGATGAAGAGTAGATAAACAAGATTGTTGGTATATTTGCAACACCAACATTTATTCCAAAGCTCAGTATTACAAAATACATGCTTAAACCATTTAGAAGCATAGAGGGTACAGTATAAAGTATAGAGTACCAATAAGCGCTTCTCCCAAGCATCTTGTTATATCTAAAATACAGGTCTCCTACTTCGAAAAAGCTTTTTAAGCTCTTGAATCTGCTTAGCTTCGATTTTAAGTATGCAAAAGGCCTTTCATGGTAAAGAAAGACAAAAGGCAGAAGGAGTATTGCTGTTATTACCAATGAGATCGCAATATATTTATGAACAAAAAAAGTGAAGAAAACGCATATAATTGCAAACCCGAGGAAGTCGGTAAAAATATCAGCAACAACAGCAGGAAAAGTTTTGCTAAACCTTACTTTTGTAAGCTTATTTATAGTATATGATACAACAGCCCTTCCCCATCTTCCTGGAGTTATATCCATCGAATACATGGAAAGGTAGATTGCAAAATTTTTTCTTCTTGGTATCTTTACTTTTAATTTTTTAAGATAATACTCCCATTTAGGAAACCTAAGCAGATAACCAGAGAATATCAGGAGCAGGGCTATTCCATAATAAAAAAGATTTATAGATCCGATTGTTTGTAAAAATTTTGAAACCCCTTCACTAAGTATTGCACTTATAGCTATGAATCCAAATACAACCGCGCTTCCAATGAGTATGCTAATTAAAATATACTCTACCCTTTTTATCCTCTTTTTATAGTCAATCTCTGCCTCTATCTTTTCAATGCTTTTCAGGTTCAGGGCACCTTCTTCTTTTTTCTTTTTATTTTTCAAAGTGTATCAACCTCTTTGAAGCTATCTCTTCATTTCTTGATAAGAGTGCAACATTGCTGGGTTTGTGGTAGTCTGTAAAGATATAACCAGAGGCTTCTGCAATTTCTTTTGCAAAGTTGATGATCTCTTCTTTACTAGGCATAAGCCCATAGCTTAAGCCTCTAGACGGGTTCCTTGCTCCACCAACAAAAACAAAGCCCTTAACTTCTACATAATCAGGATTTCCTCTTTTTATTAGTTCCGCATAGCCCTTTGCATCAACAAGATTCAAGCCTCTGATGAGCGTAAGCCTAAATACGCGCCTAGTATTTAGTTTTGAGAAAACATCAAGAAACTCAAGAAAGTTCTCCCAGGCATGTGGTATCTTGGGCCTTGTAACTTTTTCATAAACTTCTTTGTTTGGTGCCTGCACCGAAACATAAAGCTGCGTTGGCAAAGTCTTCAATTTTTTAAGTGCTTCAGGTAAGGTTCCGTTTGTTACGAGGAAGGTGCTCATCTTCCTTTTATGAAACTCTTCGATGAGTTCACTCATTTTAGGATAAAAGAGTGGCTCCCCTGTGAGACTAAACGTAACATGTGCAGGGTCATTTGCTTCTTCTAGCCTCTTTTTATCAACCTTGTCGTTGCCCTTATAGCCTGTAAGCATTTTTCTCTGTGCTTCAATAAGCCCATCCGCAATATCTGATGGATTGTCCCATTCTGTAAAGTTCAATTCATTCCACTTCACTCCAACCTCCTCGGGTATTATTCTCCAACAGAAGACGCATGCAAGATCGCATCCAAGCGTAGGTGCACTTTGTAAACAACGCCAGCTTCTTATTCCATAGAACTGGTTTTTGTAGCATGTTGTGCCATTTTTTAAGCTACTTATAGTGTAGTTGCATAGCTTCGCTGCTGAGTGCTTCCCAACAAAATGATAGCCTTGCTTCTTCATCATCAATTTTAACTTTTCCGGTATATTTGGTGTGCTTTCAAGCATTTTCTCACTTAAAAATTTATATTTTTGATAATTTATAAACTTACATTATTATTTATTGCGATACTATATCTAAATCTGGCTATTGATCTTTATGCTGAAACTTAAGTTCTTAAATAAAAAAGAGATAATTGCAGCAGATCAGTCTACGAAAGATATTTTGAAGAGTGGATTTTTTGGCTACGAGAGAGAGGGCAATCTTTTTCTGCTTCCAGAAGAAGCACTCTATTTAGTAGATATAAGAAATGCAGAATGCGAATTTAGAGGCAAAATACTGAGCTTTGATGAGGTTGCTGAGATCTTCAGAAAGAAGAAAAAACTGATGGCAAGCTATTTTGCATATAAAGATTGGCGCGAGCGTGGATTGGTTGCAAAACCTTACAATACAGTATACAAAAAGCCCGATATAACCCCTATCAAGAAGTATCCTTCTTCTTCTATAGAGCTGCCAAAATGGACCGCCGATGGGGTTTTCTTCCCAGATGATCTTGTTACAATAGTGAAAGAGCCCGATAAAGGAAGAGAACTTTATGAAAAATTCTGGCTTGGCCAATTTGGCTCATATAAAGCTCCTGAGAAAGGCAAGCTAAATAAATTGGATATATATGAGACAGTATTCCTTATGGAGCACAAGAAACTTATGATAAACGATTACGACATAAAAGAAATCATTAATTATGCAAAAAAGAGGAGAAAAGAATTTCCTATGCTCTACCAAGTGTATAAGGATTGGCGAGAAAACGGTTATATAGTTAAGACAGGATTTAAGTTTGGTACACATTTCAGAATCTATTTCCCCGGAGCGAGGCCCGGATTAAATACAGCAAAGAATGAATGGGCGCATTCTAAGCACGTGCTTCACGTTTTTCCAAAGGATTCAAAACTTCTAATCTCTGAATGGGCCAGGGCGATAAGAGTAGCGCATTCTGTAAGAAAGACATTTATACTCGCAATACCTGGCGAGGTGGAAGAGAAAGAAACAGAAATAAACTATATACTTTACCACAGGCACGGCGGCGAGGCGGATAATCCAGAACGTGATAAGCCAAAATATGCAATGCTATCGCTAGGAGAAGAAGAGCAGATAGGTGGGAGGGAGCTTGCGGGCGCGATAAAGAAGGCTAAGGATTCAAAGCTTGAGCTTATAATAGCGATTGCCGACAGAGAAACAGCAATAACATATTACAAAGTTAGGCAGATACTTTTACCTAAAAGCGGGCACGAATATTACGAAATAGACTGGTTCCAACCATGAAATCCTTATGTTTATGTAGCTCTCTGTTATGCATTCAGTGTTGAAGCCCTTTGCAGGTTGGTCAGATGTATTCCACTAAATTTGCCCTTCTTAAAGGTTTATAAGCATTTATCTTCAATTAATACTTAGGCGACAGTGGTGTTAAAATGAAACTATCTGAATTGTACCATATGGATATATATAGCGATGCGGGCCAGTATCTTGGAGACGTGCAGGGCGTAATCTTAGATCTTGAAAAGAGTGAGATAAGCAGGCTTCTCATGGTGCCATGGAAAAGCATGAAAGGAGACCCAAGGAATATATTGAGGACAAAAAGTGTTCTATATAGAAACGTAAAGAACGTTGGCGATGTTGTATTGGTTTCAACAAGCCCTTCGCAGCAGGAGCAAGCTTCAAAAGAAGAAATAAACGACCTGACAAGGTAATTTCTATTTTATTACTTTCGGTTTGAATACTCCTTTCTGCCCGCTGTAGCTCCCTTTATACGTATTTTTCACTCTATTCATAGTTACTGCAAATATTATATGTGCAAACCTTAGCCTTGGTCTAAGCTTTATCTTGTATATAGAAGCATTATAAACCTCGAGCGTTATAGTGCCTTCAAATCCTGCATCTATTATTGTGGGCGGCATAATTAAACCATGTCTTGCCCAGGTGCTACGAAGCTCTACAAATCCTATAAGGTTATCAGGCATTTTTAAATACTCTATAGTAGAAAGCAAAACTTGCTCTTTTGGCTGCAGAATTATCTCCTTTTTATTTTTCTCTATTATATACTCGTTTTCTATATCCTCTTTTTTAGACGGATCAACAACAAAATCTTCGCTTAGCATTGGGTTGTGGTAGCCTACTTCGTTGGCGAGTCTCAAATCAACACCATTTTCCCTTATTATCTCCTTATCGAACGGCTTTATAACGAGCCTCTTTTCTTTCAGCATATTTTCAAGATCAAAATCCGAGAGTATCATAAAACCACAGATTCTTTTTGATAAAACATTAATAAATTCTTTTGCATATATCTTTTAGATTGAATGAAAAATGGACTGTTTATCGCATTCGAAGGATTAGACGGTGCCGGTAGCACAACGCAAGCTTATTTGCTAGAAAAATACCTTAAACAGAAAAATAAAGTTCTTCTCACAAAGGAGCCAACACAGAACATAATAGGTGGTATAATAAGGGCTGTATTAAAGGGTGATCTTAAGCTATCATCTCAGACATTGCAGCTTCTTTTTGCAGCGGATAGAGCAAACCATCTTGAAAAAGAGATATTACCAGCGCTTAAGAAGGGTTTTATAGTAATAAGTGATAGATACTTGTTTTCATCCGTGGCATATGGTGCATCGGCAGGCTTAGATAGAGAATGGCTACTTAAGATAAACGAGAAGTTTAGAATGCCAGATATTACAATATTTTTAGATGTAAAACCAGAAACGTGTATAAAGAGGATAAGTGAAAGTAGGTTCAACTTTGAACTTTTTGAGCAAGAGGAAAAGCTTAGGAAAGTAAGGGAAGAATATCTGGCACTCGCAGAAAAGTTCAGTTTCAAGGTAATAAACGGCGAGGGTTCAATAAAAGCAACGCATAAAAAGGTTTTAGAGATAATTAAAAAATACCTTTGATTTGCTCCTGTCGTCTAGTCCGGCCAAGGACGCGGGGCTTTCAACCCTGCAACTCGGGTTCAAATCCCGA
>Ga0080003_1000313_pt1 | contig 33613 bp, 59 predicted proteins | sample JossMetagenome_FD_69206 | JGI IMG/M metagenome (GOLD analysis project Ga0080003, IMG submission 69206) | Hot spring microbial communities from Joseph's Coat, Yellowstone National Park, USA - JC2_E (SPADES assembly) (version 2) | ecosystem: Environmental > Aquatic > Thermal springs > Hot (42-90C)...
GTAATCATAACCCTTATTATTTGCTTTTAAAATATCATGTTTTAATTCCATTACTCTTTCTATTGTCTTATTCCCCCTATAGCCGTTGTAATCTATAAATGATTTTAAAGTTGATGCTATTTCAAGCCATAGATTGTCTTTTTGGTTTAAATACTCTATAAAATTTTTAAGTTTTGAGTTTAAAGTTATGCTTTTTGCGTTATTAAATTCCTTTTCTGAAATGCTGAAATAATCCTTGGATAAATCACGGGAATAGGGACCACTGAGATATACAGGGTATGAGTAATTCAAATCCTTGTCTAACTTGCAGGTGCTAATAAAGTATATTATATGTTGAACCCTAAGCCTAAATGCAAAACTTTTAACCCTAAGGTTATATTTTATTTTTTTATCACTCATATTATATTTAAATTCTGAAATCGACTTAACCCCCAATAGTTTTAATATAGTTATTAGCGTTAGCTTTCTACGGCTTGAATTACGCATCTTTACTCACTTAATTTTATTATTCTTTTTTTATAATATCCGAATGACCCTTAATTTCACCATGCATTGTAGGCAAAGAACCAATTATATTGTTTACATTGCTTAAAATTTCGTCTATACTTTTAGTGCTCATATCGAAGTACTTAAAGTAGTTATCGATTAAACTAGATACTTTTTCTTTGCCCAAATACTCTACGAGCATTTCCAATGCCTCTGTGAAAATTATTACAAACCCTTCTTCTATAGATTTCGTATCTATTTTATATATCAATGTGCCTTTGCCGTTTTTATATTGCTTTCTAAAATTCCTAAGTACTCCATTCTTAATATCATCGCTTTGGTTTAGTTTTGCCAATACTTTTTCTTTCAAAACATTAGCCAAAGAATTGTATAATTTATCAAATTCTTCCTTTGAAACTTCATCAAGCACCTGTTTATATATTATTGTAGTTTTTGTTCCTTTTACTTTCAAGGTAATATCGTAGTCTTTTTGTGCAAGCAGCCCTACTGCAAATTGCTCATATACTATTGGATCTACTTTTTCTTTTCCTTTTCCTTTTATTTCTTCATTGTTTTTTTCCATATTTATACGCCTCTTATTTGTTATCGTATATAGTAATGCTATTCTCGTATATAAATCTTACTATGTTTTTTCAAATTCGTATGCGGTAACAACATAAGAAGGCTGGCATTTAATATTATACCCGTAGAGCTTATTGAATTCACAGCACCTTGATAAATCGTAATTTAGAGTTTTCGTAGTTAATTTCACAGGCTTTAGGCTTATGATTTCTGGCTGTGCCTCTTCTGGATTTGGAACGTTGTTTTCAATCATAGTTTTAATGCTGGGATTGAAAATAAATCCAATAATATTTGGGTCATCAATTACAAATCCCAGTTTTGGCTTGGCTGTTAAAACGTTTAGGTCTTCCATTGTGCCGTACGAACTTATGTAATCCCCCCAGTAATAAGAGCCGTATAAATAACCATACCTATAAACAGCAAAGAAGCCTTTGTTGATGGGATTGAATATCCACAGTACTGTGTTGTACTTACCACCTAATTTTTTCCAAGATATTTCAGGCATATATACACCAGGGCAGTGGGTCCTGGAGATTTTAATTAAGGGTTATCCAGATTTACTATCCCAGGCTAACACTGCCGATTAATAATATTGCTTATTAGGTATTTAGCCATTGCCTTTGTTATTATATGTTAATGTTAGTATATATATAATATCCCCTGCTGGTATATTATATGTTATGCTATTGTTTTTATCAATTTCTATCGATTTCTTCAAGTTTATCAAAAATTTCTCGAATCCAATCTGACCTTCGCTGCTGTTTTTTCTTTCTTTCTCCATATTTATCACCGTCATACTCACCACCTATTTTACCTCTATTTTTATTAAACTTTTCACCTTTCTTCTTCCTCCCCATTTTCAACAACACCCTCGTAGTTATACCTTGGTTTTCTACCGTTTATAGCATCGTTATAGCCAATAATATAAACTTTTTCAATAACGTTATTGAGCTCGTCTTTGAAATTAAAAATAACGCTCCTTATAAACTCTGTAATTTTTTTATTGCTTGTTAGTGCCATAGCCTCTAACTTTTTATAATCCTCTAATGTAAACATAACTGACACATTCTTATGCTTCTCTAAATACCTATAAAATGCTGGAGGGTAATGCCTTTTTTTCGCCATATTAACCGTATAAATAAAAAGCATTTTAGATATTTAAACTTTTTGTATAAAGTTATATATAGTTTTATAGCTTAAGGCTAAAGAAATAAACGTAAATTTATATACAAAAGTTATATAAATCGTTATATTAAATTATGCAATTTATTTTTATTTTTCAGTTTAACTTTATACATATTTATATATAACTTTAACTATAAATTAATATATTAAAAATAATAGTCAAGAAACCGCATCGGTTAATGCTATATAATAAGGGCTTATTTAGAATTGATTTTAATGTTAATTTCTAACCTTATCCCTCTTTGAACCTGCTTTCTTCTTTTTAAATCTTTTTTCTTTAAAAAAATTAAAGTTCAATTAAAAACGATTTTGAACCGAAAATCCCAGGAAAGATCGGAAAAGTAGGTGTAAGGAGGTTCAAGGTGGTGTAAGGTAAATATATTAATTTTATTATATTTCTAAAAGTTCAATAATTTAATTCTCTATTTCTTCTTCTTCTTCGTCGTCGTCGTCGTCAAAATTATGCGTATTTATTTTGATTTTTTTACCTGTTAAATCTATAATATAGCTTTCTTTCATTTTTTCACCTTTAACTTTCTATCAAAAAATTCATCAGCTTTCAAAGGAGCGTGTGTATACAATTCTTTTACTACTTCTTCTTCAAACAGCCTGCTAAAGCCATGGAAATCCAAATTTCTTATTTCTTGTTTTAATCCACTAAAAAATCCTAAATCGTAAATAAGCATATAAATTTTATTGTCTTTTTTATATACTTTAAAGCCAAACGATTCTGGGTTAAATACATCAATTGTGTTTTCATCTAACCATATATAACGTAAGTTGTATACTAGGGTTCTGCTTATTTCTTTTAATTTTGTTGCTAATTTTTCTTCATCTTTATCATCTATTAATTCGTTATCGTCCCAGAACCTTAAGATTTTTGCATTCATTTGGTTTATGCAACACATTAGCAAATATTTTGTTTTTTTATTTAATTCATTCATTTTTATCCACCTGCCATTTATCTCAACCTTTTTAAAAAATAAAATTTAAAAGGTTTAGCTTTATTCCTGGCTCTCCTTGACGATCTTCATATAGCCTTTGTATTCCACAACCATAAGCTTGTTTTGTTTGAGTATTTCGAAAAACCTCTTCCAGTCTATCCCTTCAAACCTGTCTACATCGCCTTTGTTCTTGTCCATTGCCGATAGCCTTATTATTGTTGTGCCTTTAACTACTACAGGCACAAGGTTGTTCTTCTTAGCGTTTTGCTTTATCTCTTCTTCACTTAGCTTTTTATAGTTCTTATACAACATGTTTATTACCTCGTATATGATATAAGCAAGCCCGTATATATATTTTATTGTTATCGTATCGTTATCGTTGCAATTTTATCTTATTAGGTGTGTCAGCACCTAATAAGATAAAATTGCGTTATTAATTATTTAATTATTTATTTATTTATTAATTAATTATTAATTTATTATTAGGCTACGCTAACGATTATATATAGCGTTGTTAGTGTTAGTATTAATGTTAATGTTAGTTTAGTGTTAGTATAACCTATCTTAATTTCAATACTAACATTGTATTCGTAAATACTTAATTTCAATACTAATCATATAGCACTAAATACATTAATACCCATATTGTTATCTATTCTTTTATACTCACATTAATCTAACCTAATCTTATATACTAACACTGTTCGCTATATATTAATACTCACTTTGTTAACTACTATCTTTATACATATAGGTTTCTGAATACTAAGATTTGTATACATATAAGTTATATCGCAATTATTTTTTACTAACGTAAAAAATAATTGCTTAGATCGAATACTAAGTAGGTATACATATAACGTTCCTACTAATATTAGTATACTAAGTATTTTTTCTTTTTTTGTATTCCTTTTTTTCTTTTTTATAACTGATTTATGGGTTATTAGCAATTTGCTATTAGTTTTAACGTTATTGCAAAAATAGGGTTCTAACTTATTGCTAAAATGCCCTAAAAACGTTTTATAATAATTTATATTGCGTTTTAAAGTTGTTTTGCATATAATTTTACCCCTATTATAACAAAATGAATTATAAAATATTATATGATTTAAAAATAATTTTGATTTTAATTTATTATTGCTTATAATCTTAAAATTAGGGTTTTTATTTTTTAGCATTTTAGCACCTTCTTTTTGAATAAAAATATATATTCATGTTTAAAAACATAAAATCCACCAACTAAAGCTCTATACCTCCACAATTCTTTTTGAGACCTTTTTCCTTTAGTTTCCTCAAAATTCTTAATAATTATAGATTTTAAAATGTATCCTCTCTTTAAAACCTCATTCATAGTATAAAATCCTAAAGGTATCCATTCGCCTTGTGAATACTTATCTCCAATTACTACAGCAAAGTATCTGCCTTTGTCTAAAATATCGTATGTGTTATCTACAACTTTGCCAAATAAATTCAAAAACTCTTCAATACTTTTAGCATTTGATAAATCTTTTTTATTATCGCTAAACTTTATGATATTCCAATAGGGTGGGTGCATTATTAAAAATTGAACCGATTTAACATTTCTCTTTTCCAGTTCTTGTTTAAAATTCAATTCTGTACTATCTGCATTAATAACCTCGGTTCTAACATTAAATATATTTTCTTCCGAGGATATGTTTTTATTTGCCAATTCTACCACATCTGGCAATATCTCTACACCAATTCCATTTCTACCCAATCTTTTACATTCAATTAGTGTTGTACCACTTCCTAAAAAAGGGTCTAAAACCCACTCACTTTTTTTAGTGTATCTCCTTAAAAATTGGTTAGGTATTTGAGGTATAAAATTACCCCAATAACTTGCATTGTGTGCTCCAGACTTATCACGTTTATCAAAGATCCATAAACTATCTGTAAGTATATCTTCATATTCTTTCCAACGATTAAGATTTAAATCGTTTATTTTACTTATTTTAATTTCTTTTTTATTTTTCATTTACTCACCTTTTGAAAAAATAAAAATGTTTAAATGTCCTTAATGATTTGGTAGCATTTTTCATCTTCATCCTTATTGCAATGTATGATTTTAACAACTTTCAGGCTTATTAGCGTATTTATTATGTTATTGAGTTCGTTGTTTAATAGCCTTGACTGTTTGAGCAAATCGCTGTGGAGTATTATTCCAGACTGCTTAATTATATGGTATATCCTTGTTACCGTTGGGTTTAACTGGAGTAGGTTTATCAATTCCAGTGCTGATTCCGTTAGTGTATCCATGGTTTTAATGGCTTCCTGAATGTTTTCAATGGTTATTGTTTTGTTAGTTAGGGTTGTGTCAGAGGATATTGCATTTAGTATAGAGAGTTTAAGAATGTTAAAGAAGTACCTGCTGATTACAGCGAGTTCATGGTCGTACATTGCCTTGTCTATACGCTCTTGCTGGTATTTTTTGTATAACTCGTTAGCATCGTCAGCGAGTATATACTCAACGTAGTTTATAGATTCCAATTTGTTTTTTAAATCCATTAGTTGAAGTAGCAAATCTGTTTTTTCCATTCCTAATTGATACATGTTTGGCTCTGTGTATTTCGTAACCCTATCTGGCTTGTAGTTGCAAATTACGAACCTATTCAAAAATCCTGTGTAGATGTCATCGTATTTAAAAGCCGTTAGAAACCGTGCTGGTGTTGTTGCCGTTAGCCATGTAACATAGGGAGTATGGATTTCTATGGTTTCAGACCTCAGCCTGCGTTTGATTTTCCGTGCTGAATCGTAGAGTTCCATAAGTAAATCCTTCATGTTATTCATATACTCACGGTTCATGTTTGCAAGTATTCCTCCGAACTCGTCTTTCACCATAACGCCGTGGTTGTCAGGCTGTTCTGAAAGCTCTTGGATTAACCCTTCTGGAGTAGACATGTTAGCCATGATTACACTGGGATGGGAATTGTATATTAAATCAGTTGCTTGGTCGAGTATAGTTGACTTATGGGATATCGAACTCGGTCCGATAAGCATTACCCAGAGGTTTGGGTATATCGTTGCGTATGACTTCCTAATGAATGCCTTCCTGCCTACAATTGAGGACAATACAAAGTAGGCTGCTGACTTCATGAAGTAAGCATCGGAGTATGTAGTCTTTTTTATATAATCTTCGATATTCTCTAATAGGTTGCCCACATTATAACACCTCTTTTTTATTATTCACTCCATTTTTATTATTTTAAAAAGGGTTTACTTACGTTGTGTGTGTTCGTCTATTAGTTTTTTAGTGTACTCTACGAGCCTAAGCATTTTAATATCTCTTTTATTATTAAATAGCAACGATTTCATAGCTACGAATAGTACATTCAAGGCAACTGCGTTTGGTATGTTATTCTGAGTAAAGTAATCTATTATAACCTTAGAGAGGTCTTTGATTTGGGTTTCTATTGCCTTTGGGTCTATTTGCTGGTCTTTTTGCGGTATGTTTTTAAGTGCGAGGATGTAATACTGTGCATCCATTACTGCAATTGCGAGTTTATTCGCAGCGTCTATTTGCTCTTTAAACGCCTTGACTTTGTTCTTATCACTTAGCAAATCATTAACGATTTCCTCAACGCCTTTTTTATCCATCTCCGTAAGCTCATTGTTATTAGGCTGTTCCTGTTCTTGTTTTCTTATTTGTTGCTCTGGTTCATTATTCATTGTTGCTCCCCTCTGCGTGCGTAATAAAACTCTATTAACTTATCTATCACTGCGTTTTTCGAACTCACTTTCAATTCATATTTCAATTCATTGAGTTTTTTCGAAGTCTCCTTATCTAACCTTACGGTTTCGTATTTGTCTACATACACTATTTTTTCTTCCATATCTTATCACCTTATTTTTTTACTTTTTTTACTTTTTTTATTTTTATCTAAATAATCAAATCTAAATGCTTCCTCTAAAGTGTTAGCCTTTAATACCTGCTCTTTAAAGTAGTCATAAGGTATTAAAGCACCTCCGAACCCAAGAATGCTCCTTGCCTTAACTACCAAATCCAATTGTTTTTCCGTCCAAAGTGGAGATACGAACTTATTTTTTTCCAAAGAATCTAACGGAGTAAAACGCATAGGATAGGAGCATACTCCTAACTGCATTAAATCCTTTAGCCTTTTTAAGAAATCATCTGGAGTATCGCCGTGTTTATGGACTGGGTCGTAGAAGTTATACAAAGTATAGAAAATCATTTCCCTTCTTGAGTAGCCTTTTTTACTCAGCATTTCAACAGCCCTGTATATGTACGGTCTTTCATTTACCCAATCATAAGCCATGTGGATTGTTTCTGGTTTTGCCTTTACAAGCAACTCTGCAATTTCATCAGTCATTAGCCTTGCGTCAATTCCCTGATTTAGGTCTGGTTTTATTTTATGCTCTATTAACTCTGTTAGTATTTCCTTAGCAAAAGGAGATACCAAGAAGTTATTGTCCCAAAGCACGAGTGTTTTATGACCTGGGTATACGAAATCCATTACTGACCTATAAATAGCCCTGTATTTGCCTTCCATCTTAGGAACTATGCAGAACGGACACTTTCTTATGCAACCTCTTGAGGAAAATAAAATAGATTTATTCCAGTCCTTCCATTTATCCACTTTCTTTAGGATATCGTATGCTGGCACATAATTTTCTGCTTGGGGGTGGAGACCTTTAAATACCTTAACGAATGGGAAGGTTGATTTAATATGGTCAGGCATTAGGGTTGCGTAAATCCCGCCTACCTCTATCTCTGCTTTAGGGAATATGTTATGGTAATATCTTATTGCCTTATGAACTGGTTCCCAAGCATATGTAAACAGCGATGTTATTTCTATTTTATCAAATTCCATGCTTGCTACACTAACATCAATCCCCCTAACGTAGTTTATATTATCGCCTATCGCTCTGTGGTATGAAGCTAACTTTAATAGTCCAAGTGGAGGATATGTGGTGTAATAATCTGGCTCAACTAATAATACATTCATTTTTTATGCACCCCATTGATACATCAACATATATGTTATTGCATTCCTACTATTTAAAGGTTCATTATGATATATGGTTTCACAATGATTTTCACAAAGTACTTGCTTGGGTACAAGACATCATCTGTTTTAGCTTCGTTTATATCCCCCCAGCCGTAAATTGGGACTTGGTTATGGACTGCGTAAGCTATGTTATCCATAGAGATATAGCTATGCTTTTTTATTGTCAGCCTGTTTTCCGTAAAGAATACTGCTTCTGGGTATTTAGCTATGAAATCCCTTATAGCTTCGTTTATGCTTTTGCTTTCCCTTATTTTATTGTTTATTTCTAATATTTTATTTTTATTTGACATCGTTCCACCTCCTTTGGGTTTCTTCTTGGATTTTCTCCTCTAATACTTCTATTTCAACTTCGTCGAAAAACGCTGAGCTTGGGTAATACAATTCATGCATCTTTGTTTGCTCGAGTTCGTGCCGTAGTTCACTTATTGTGCTATTTGAGTATTTCTGGTTGAAATGCTCATGCACATCTTTTGGGCTTAAATATTCATAACACATTTTTATACCACCTCATCTTTAAAGTATAAACCAAAATGGTTAAAGTGTTCTATTATGAAACTGCCTTTGGATCTAAACATATACGTACTGTTTGACAGCCTTGATTTGCTCGTTCTGCTTTGCACAGCGGTAAATGAATTTTTATTATAATTCAAAGCCAATTTTAACTGCTTGTATTTGTATTCTTCAAAAGGCACTCTGATTTCTATATTGTTCTTAAGTATTTCACGAACATCTTTTAAGTATAGTATAAGCGTATGGGTTTTATTGCTGGAGTTGTATAATTCCTCAATGTTATATTTGTATTCTGCCTCTGGGTTAACCATATAGATGTTATCCCTGAATTTTATATTAACTACTGATTTAATTATGTTTATCAAGTCAGCGCCTTTCATAATCCTAAAACTTACTGTTTCTGTTGTGTGGTTTATTAGCCATTCTACTTTATCGTCTACGTATAGTTTAGCATAGTAAAAAGTCCTTCTCGAAGTGTTTGTATGTGTATGAAGCCTCATAACTCTAAACAAAGCCGTATTGGTTACTGCATTGCCGAATTGAGCCTGCTCTACATCCACAAGGTTAATCCTGTACCTTTCAGTCTGGCTAATATACAGCCACTTTTTGCCGAGTGTCCTTTTCATGCCTACTGTTAACATGTTTAATGCACCTCGCTACGAATTTCATTGATTTTCAGTTCGAATTCCTTGCTTACGTAGTAATAGTTCTGTGGAGGTTTGAAATTAGGGTTTATATAAAAAGGAATTATCGGGGGATTATAAGGGATTGTATCAGCGATTACAATGGCGTGAATAACATCTCTATTACCGCAATACCTAAAATAATTCTCTTCTTTCATCCCCGCAACCTTAGAAAACATATCCCATATAAGTGATGGGTTTCCAGAGACTATGTGTTTTACAGTAAACTGACCTACGATTCTTCTTGACCCTGGACTGGTTTCGTATACGTATACATACTTACAACTATTCTTTGGGATTTGCCTTCTGAATTCAACTTTCTTTTTGCCTTCGAATATCCTTTCAGAATATATTGGTTTAACTGCTAATAGTATGTTTCGTTCTTCTAACATACGCTCACCACCTCGTCTGAATCTGTTATCTCTATAAAGCCTGTTCCGTAAACATATAGGTTTGGTTTGCCGTTTAGGAATATTACCCGCCCTGTTAATTGCTTTTTTAAATTTTTAAAATTAATTATAAGCGTTTTTGCATTGTATTGATTATAAAACAATTGCATATCCATTTTTAACCACCTTATAAATTATTATTTTTACGTTTTATATTTGACTTTTTATTTATGCGACCTCTTTTATGTTCTTCTGGTATAAAGAAAGAGTTCAGTATATGAAATAATGCGGCATCAAGGCTATACCAATTCTCAACGTTCCCTTTGTAACTAAGGCTTACATCAACCCAATAGCCAAATTGAATATCGTAATATGATAAGTGCCATAGTGTAATTTTTCGCTTCTTGCCTTTTTGTTTTTTCTCTTTATAAGACAGTACGTAAATGTTGTGCGGTATATAGTCTGTTTCTAATTTAGATATGAAGTTATCGTATACTTTCTTTTTGCGTGCTGATGAGTTGGAAGCACTTGTAATCTGTATGAATATTATTTTGCCGTATTTAGTTATTATTTCAAAGTCGAAAGCCCCGAAGATATCGTTTCTTTTTGATGCCCAGGTATTGCCGAATTTCCTGCCTGAAGTTATTGCCTGCTGGTATAATATGCCGTTAGCTTCCAATTTTTCCTTGAACATTCTTTCGTGCTTTTCCATTTGAACCAGCCTCAATGCCATTTTTCAATTGCTCTAATAAGTCCTGAAGGTAGTTTGCTGTTGTTACTGTATCACCTAAAAGGTCTCTATCTATTTTATCTGGGTTGCCTGAATAATAGCTGTGAATATGGTTCTGAAAAACATCTAACACATCTATTACTGCTTGTATGTCATCAATTATTATTTTATCATTTTTATTTTTCATTTTTATCACTACTCCTTTTCTATTCCTTCTAATTTCTCTTTGACTTTTTCAATCTCACTGTTTAATTCCCGAAGTGTTACCCTTTCACCGTTTCTATATAGCTTCCTCGTTATGTATGCGTGGTTTACAGACATAGAGCCTTCAATAACCATTTGCCATTCGTTGCCGTTGAGTTGAAATTTGATATCGTAGTTGTTTTTCTTTTCCCATGACCTTCTCGCACTTGAAAACCTATAACCATGCCAGAAGAATGATCCATCGTAGCTATGCCATAATTTAACTGATTCCTCTGCTTTTTTTAAGTTGTTGCTTTCTACTGTTTTATAATATTCATCGTAAGTTATTTTAATATCCGTTGCCTTCATGAAAACACCTCCTCTTTAATCACTTATCTTTGTGAACTTTATATTCGGAACGTATTCTACCATTAGTTTATGAGCTGTGTAGGACTGCCCGTATTTATCCTTGGTTATTTCTATTGTGTATAACCTGTCTGTCATTGATTTAACTATTTTATTATTTTCCGTAAGCTTTGCATTGAGGATTTCGAATTCTATGTTCATATCGCTTGCGTGGTCTACAGCCCTTCCACCTGCAGGATACGTAAACATTCCTTGTCCTCTGATTTGAGATATTCCGATTATTGGAACCTTCCCTGCAAGTTGTTGTTTCAAGTCGAATATAGCAGACCTTACATCAGCTTCCTCAACGGCTTTTGTGGTATTTGAAAACAGTGTAGTTAGTGAATCCACAACTAATAAATCTGCTTTTGTATAATTAAGCAAGAATTTTATTTGCTCCAATGCATCTGCCCATTTTGGCAAGTAAGATAGGAAATCAGCAGTTTGCATTCTGTTTAACTGTTCATCATTTAAGCCTCTTAGCAATGTTTCAAGGTCTATTGTGCTTTCTGCGTATACGTATAGTGCAATGCCACCGCTTTTAACTACAGACCGTGCCATTTCTTGAGAAAACCTTGACTTCCCTGTGCCTGGGTCTCCTATTAAAATTGTCAATCCGAATGGCAATCCACCCCCTGACACATCGTCAAAAGCAGTGTTTGTTTTTAGCCTTTTAGCAGTAATGGTTTTATTTCGCTTCAAGCGAAATAAAACCTTGGATTCGTTTTCCTTTGTTATTTTAGTTTCGAAGTTATGGTTGATAGGCATATTAACACCTCACTGCATACGTATTTTGTTTCCTTCTATTTTCACTATGTCTTTCTCCATGAGGTCTGCGATTTTTCCGAATATTACATCAGCGGGTATGAACTGCCATTTTGGTTCTTTAGAGAACTCCAAGACTATTTCTCCCATTATCATTGGTCCTTTGGTTTTGAGGATTTCTAATATATGCTGTGTTACGTTGTCTTCCTCTTCTTTTGGTGTTGTTATTAACGTGGTTTGCTGTTTTTCCTCTGTTGGGTTTGGCTGTTCTTTTACTTCCTCATTGGTATTAGTAGTAGGTTGTTTTTCTGTTGTTGTTGGCTGGGTTGGTTGTGCTGGTTGTTGTGATGGCTGGCTTTGTTGTTGCACTGCAGGAAGCATTTTAATAGGCACGATCATATCTGAAATTATTGTTTCACCTGTATTCCTGTCTTTGCCAAACCTTTTTTGGATGTACCTGAATACAAACCTTGAGCCTACGAGTATATTTGCAATATCTGGGTCGTAAATATCGTATCCAAATGGCTCTATTGCGTTTTTAAGGTATTCATTGAATACTCCCCATTTAGAGTTTGCTCTGTTAGACCTCCAAAGTTTTATGAACCCTGGCTTTCCTGTATCTTGGTTGAAGTATTCTATGTTAACTACTTCCCTTTCGTCTAACCCGTTATTTAGCATTACAATCTGCGAAGTTATCTTTGTAATCTCTGCTGTAAAGTCCTTTTGCGTTGGCACACCAAACAACGGTTTGTTCTCCACACTTTGCTCTTTTTTCTCTTTTTCTTTTTCCTCCATTTTTTTCTACCTGCGGTTTCCCGCTACCCTAAAGGGTTTCGAGTAGTGACCAGCTACTCTCGTCAGGCGGGTTGTTAACTATGGCTTTCATTGAACGCATATTTTTTTATTACCTCCTCTGAAGACATGGGTGATATAAGAAGGTCAAACAAGGCATGTACAAGGTCTAATGCCGTTAATGCTATTATTTCTTTCTTTTGGTCCTCATCTATTTTTATATTTAGTTTTTTATTTAGTTTTTTGCTTAAATAACTTAGGTCTAAATTAACCTCAACCAATGCTCTTGTTAACATCCCGTACAATGAAATCGTGTCTTTTATTCTGATATTAACGTTTTTAAACCTTTCGTTTTTGAATATTAGCAATGGGTCCGATACTAAATCTCCACGTTCTTCAGGTGTTAGTTTAGCCATGAAGTCATTAAACTCAATTAAATACGCAGGTACTATTATTTTACTCACGGCTGTTGGGTCTTTAGCCACTATGTCTGCTAGTTTTTTCAATTCTTCGAACTCAGCTTCCTTTTTTTCTTTTTCTTTATTTTTAATTTTCTTTTCTTTGTTTTCCATTTTTATCACACTCCAATAAAAGGGTTGTTAACTGTATATGTTATTAAACTTGTCTTTTTTTTCAACGGGGACAGTTATTATATCTGTTTTTACCGTAACCATATCTGATATTTGGCTAATTACTGCAGATACCAGCTCTATTGTCGATAAAGCGTATAGTTTTTCCTTTTGCTTATCATCTATTTTTATATTTAGCATTTCACCTAAAGCAGCGATGTCCCTGTGAATCCTTGCCGTTGTTTTAGTTGCTTGTATAAGCAACATAAACATGTCTTTTACCCTTCCATCAACGTCTTTATAACGGCTGTCACTGAGTATAAGTTCTGGGTCTTTTTTCAATTCTTCGAGTTCTTTTTCAGTCCTTTCAGTTAAAAACTCATACACCGCCCCTAAATAAATAGAGACAACCGTATGCCCCATTGATGTTGGGTCTTTAGATATTTCTTCTCCCATTTTTTTGAATTCCTCTTCGAACTTAGCTTCCTTTTTCTTTTCTTTTTCATTTTCTTTTTTATTTTTCATTTTTATCCCTCTTATGACACTACTTTAATATCTTTTAAATGAATTTTAGCAATTAAGTAATCATTCATATAAAATAATATTGCTTCAATAACCAAATCATCACTACAACATGTTACGTATTTATAACTATTTGCATATATAATATTATCATTTGCATCATAAGACTTTATATATATTGATTTTACTTTATATTTTATCCTATTCCACTTCTTTTCAAATTCTTCTTTTTTCACTTTTATTCACCTCAAAAATATAGTTTAATAAAAATTAGTATTATTAATATAAACTCTATGAAATCTCCAATATCAAAAGTGGTTATATCTTTTGTTTGTATAGCAACTATTTCATCATTCTTATTTAATGCTTGTATTGTAATTTTTATTTTTTCAAACATATTTATTCACCTCTTTTATATTTAAATTTAGGTTTCCTAAAAGCTTGCCTTAAAAGTTTATTGCTAATGTCTAACGAACCTATATAATCATCATCTACATAGAGCAATACCTTGCCGTTGCCTTTTTTTATTTTAAAAATATTGCCATCTGCAAAAATAGTAGCTTCATTTTTATCAAACAAAACATACATATCTCCTTGAATTTTATATAGTTTTATTAATATATATTCTATTATTTCTTTCTGCATATCGTTTAATTTATTCAATGTTATTATATTTACCATTTAAACACCTTTATTTTTTAAATTTAATTTTAATATTTCCCTTATTGTATTAATTGCCTTCACACCTTTATCCCCAGATGCACCAGTGAAAATATCCTCTGGGTAAACTTGGTTTAGAATTTTGAGAGTTATTTCACCCCATTGCTGAACCAAATCATACGTAATTGTGTCTGGTGTTTCCTGCGATACTGCATTTAACAGTATAGGGAATACAACCCCAGAAGCCTTTTCAATTTCTTTTCTATTCATTTCTTACACACCTTTATTTTTTTTATTTTTTATTTCTTTTTCTTTTGGTTCCTTAAATTCGTTAACACCTATTATATATGATATTTCCCTAATCTTTGCTACAAGCATTCCATTTAGATAAAGTTCTAAGCGAATGCCTCTCCACTTATATTTATCTGCAAAAATATTAACATTGTTTTCTACTGCAATATTTTTTACTTTACTCCTTACCTTTTTCCATTCTTTTTCAAAATCTTGGCATTCACTTGCAAAGTATTCCCTTAATTCTTCAAAACTATCGAAACTCATTGCATCACCTCATCATCATAATCAGTTTCATTGTAAAAATCCTGTTCTGTTACTAATATAGCATTTAAATGATTTTTATATTTCTCTAAATAACAAATAAATTCAAACTCATCCTTACTTTCTAAAACCTCTTCTAAAAACTCAATGCCACTTATAGAATCGTATATTGAATAATAATATAAAGTAATATTATATTCATTAACTAATTGTTTTACAATGTCACTTATTTTTATTCTTGTTTCATGAAGGTCTTTTAATGTAGTCTCAAAATTAAACTCTTTAAGGCTTTCAGGATCATATTCTCTAATTTTGCTCGCATATTCATTTATTTCATTTCTTATTTCTTCAATTTTCTCAATTATTTTTCTTTCATCCATTTACTACTCACCTCTCATTTTACTAATCCAAATAGCTTTTTAATATCCTCCAAACTGAAATCGTGCAGTATAACGTAGTGCATTGGAGTGTTCTTGATGTCTACTGCAATCATTGGGTTGGGATAATTATCGTCTTCCAGCTCTATTACTCCAATTGCAAGTGGCTGACCTGTATTTTTTGAAGTTTCATAGTCACTTTCACTGTCGTATATTAGTATCCTAAAGTTGTCTGGGTCTGGAACAAAGTGGTATTTCCTTCCTTTCGCATTTTCTATTTCTCTATATATTTGCTCTTGTATTTTATTCATTTTTATTTTCACCTTCTTTTTTTATTTCTTGATTTGATTTTAAATAACGGGTAAACAAAGCCATCTTTAGTTTCTAATACAATAAATTCGCTTTCAAGGATGCAAATATACCCTACAAATCCAGTCTTGTTTGTTTCGTAACTAAATATTCCGTATAAGTCATCATCATTAAAATGTGCTGATAAGTCAAGGTAATTTAAACCAAGCAATTCCCTTAACTTAACTTTTATTTTATACGTGAGATCGCCTGACATTTCAATTATCTCACTGGTAAGAATGGATATTCTTTGATAAAAATAATCCCTAATGTAACCCTCATCTACGAGTGAGGCTTTGTCTAACAATTCGATTATTTCATTTAGTTTTTCCATATCAAATTCTATTTCCTCAATATCGTTAGCATTATTGTCCATTCCTATCACCTCTCTCAATAAAATAATCTAATTTTTTAATGCCTACTGGTTGTGGTTTTTCCAGTTTTTTACTTTTAGGTTTTATAATTTTGAATAGTGGATAAACAAAACCTTCTTTGGTCTCTATAAAAACAAAATCACCATTTATGTAAATATCACCTAAATGGTCATGCCCGTAATAGTCCTGAATTTCATATAAGTATATTCTATTGTTTTTTCTTGTTAATATAGAACCGTAATATATAAGGTATAGCATTTTATTGTTGTATAATTTCAATTCTTTTATTTTCCTAATAACCTTGATAATGTTATTTTTATTTGCCCATACAGATAAATTTAATGCTTTAATTGTTATTGCCTCAATGCCATTATGGTTATTGCTATACTCCTCCATTGCCACCACCACCACTGAGTTATGCTATTGCATATTGCAATAGCATAACGTATATAGCATGTAAGTATTTAAATTTTTGCATACGGTTTTAACGCCCCCTAAAACTTATCTAATTTTTCAGTGAAATCCATTGCCGTTTTCACATCCTCAATTACCTTTTTAATAGCTCTTTGCTTAATGCTTCTATATACCAATCGCCAAGCCGCCTGAATATACTTCATCTCAGTTGGGTTGAGTTGATGCTTGTATGCAAAGTGCTTTAACGATGTATGATGCCTTATTAAGTTCTCACCTTTTTTGACTATTTTCTCACAGCATTCATACATCGGGGTATTCTCTTTCGGCAGGAATGTTTTGGTCTCGTTATCAAAGTAAAATCCTTGCATAACCTTGTCCCAACTACTGTTTAAATAGTAGTCGTCTATGCATTGATGCATTCTTTGTGTAAATTCCCATTTTTGCTTTTTACTTCCCATTTTTAATCACCTCCTCATTCACCAAATATTTTTTCATTCAATATTAAATGCTCTATTCCTCCTTTAAGCATATTTTCATAAGCTTCATTTTGTTTTTTATAAAGGTTAATGTGATAATTAAACAGTGGCAATGAATAGTCATCAAATACCTTAAAAGTAGTATTATTGCTTGCCGATGAATAAGGCATGATACATCTAACTAAGAATGTGCCATTGTCCATTATTCTTATTTCGTATTGTTTAAACAAAAGCATTTTTACACTTTCATAATTATAATTTGAAGGAGAATATTTCCAGAGCTCAATTGATTTGTCATCGTATAAAGCATATAGCCGATAGCCAAACCAATTACCACCGTTATACCATATATAAGAAAGCAATGAATATTTATCAAGTTCATTATAAGGGTCAGCAATGTGGTAATTAAATATTTTTCTTACTAACTCAATAGGACGGTTTATAAATAACAAAGAATTAGTATTATAATTTGTTGCAAATACAATCATAAGCATGTCCTTTAGGTTTAATTCAATTTGTTTTTTAAATTCAATCTCGACGTTATTAATGTAAAAAGTATAAAACTTATCTTCTATGCTTTTAACAGATCTAATAACCTCACCTTCTCGCTTTATAAAAACATTAGAAAGAGGAGAAATATAGCGATATTCATAGTGCATATACGGGTATAAATATCTCGGTATTTCTGTTTTTTCTTTCATTCTAATAAATCTATTTTCAATTTCATTCACAATGAAATGGAGTGCGTTGTAATTCTTAGTAAATAGCTCTGGGTTGCTAACTAACTTTAGCATTTTTTGAAAGTGCTGGTTTTCTTCGGGTTTTTGCATAAAATAAGCCCTTAACGTGATAACGTAAGGGGATAAAGAAATTATATTAAAATCAGAAGCGGGTTCGTAATAATTTTTAACATGCAAAGAGAAATCTGTAGTTGTTAAAAAAGCATATAGAGAATTGGTATTTAATACATTGAAGCGACCTTTATCTTTTTTGCCGTGATCATCGTAGTATACAATAAGTTCATTGTTGTTAGTATTGTATGTAAAAGAAAAGTAATACTTATACCACTTACGAATTGGTTCTATGGTTTCTTTGTATATAGGGTTATAAATATTATTTTGAGAATAATCAAGTATGTCTTTGTAGTAATACTCCCTAAATTCCTTTCTGTCTTCTTCGTTATAATTACTGAATGCAAGGGTATAGTTTGGGAGTTGCATTAAATAACTGGCAAAATGTGATTGAAGGAGTTGTTCAAGTGTCATGGTATTGGAAACCTTGCGTATATTGTCTAACGTTGAGTTTAGGTAATCATTGAGTAACAAAGCTTACCACCACCTTTAGAATATGTTATTGGTTAGAAGCAAGTGTTCTGTGCCGTCTTTAAGGCTATTGTTGTATGTTTTTCTTTGTTCCATAAGCAAGTTTAAGTGGTAATTGAAGATAGGTAGTGAATATTGGTCCAATACATTAATGGTTTTGTTGTCTGAGTTTAATCTCAATCCGCCTTTCATGAAGAAGTTTAATATGTAATCATCGTCGTGGTTAAAATGTTTTCTAAAGGTATAGTTCTTAACCATTATTATGTTTGGTTCTTGGTAAGTGCTTTTCTGCCTTGTGTAATTGTGTAGTGATTTATCATCTTCTATAAGGTATATATCGCATTTCAGCATACCGCTTTGGCTGAATTTTATATTAGACAGTATAGAGTAGCGGGTCAGCTCCCCCTCTGAAATTTCATAGTCGAATATCTCTTTTGCTAATCTTGTAGGGTTAGTGATGATTAATGTTGTTTCGTGCCTATTAATTGATACCTGCATCAAATAGTAGAAGTCTTCACTGCTGACATAATTAAACTCAAAGGTAGTGTCAAACGCTGGGTTATTAGGTTCAACGTTGCCGAGCACTTCTTGTTCCGATTGTATGAATAGGTTTGAAGAAGGGTATGCCTTTTCGTCCTCATAGTGCAAGTAAGGGTAAACGTATCTTGGAATTTCTGTTTTTTGTTTCATTCTTGCAAATCTATTTTCGATTTCGTTAACAATGAAGTTAATATACATATAGTTCTTTACGAATAGCTCTGGGTTTTTTACTTTTGGAAGTGTCTTTTGGAAATGCTGGTTTGAATCTATAGGCTGAATAAAGTAAGGTCTTAGAGTAATAGGATAAGCGGATAATTTAATATCGGAAAATCTATTTTCTGCATCTTGGTAATAGTTCTTTACAGCAAAGTGGTAGTAAGTAGTATTCATAAAGTTATAAAGGTAGTCATCGCCCACCATAAAGGTATAACTATTCTTTCTTTCAGAGGTCCTTTCACTTTCACTATACCTTAAAAAGATTTTATTCATTTTAAAGTCAAAGGAAAATTCATAGTAATACCTTTTGCGTAAGTTGTATTCATCTAAAAGCGGTGTCAAGGTTTCATTGTATACTTTGTTATAAATATTATTCCTTGAATAATCAAAGTATTCACCAAAGTAGTCAGAGCCGTTTTTTTGTTTGTCAACGTCATCGTAGTTTGTAAATACCAATTTCTTGTTAGGCAGTTGAGACAGATACGATGCAAAGTGCATTTGCATGTATGCCTCTAATGTTCTTAGCTTCCTATTTTTTTCAGCTGCTTCAAGCAGCATTTCTATATTTTCTTTGAAACTATTTGTTAATTTCTCCATTTTTTATCACCTCTATTCTTCTTCATCATATAAAATGTTTATGCCCCAGTTGAGCTTCCTAATTGTATAGATAAATATCACTGGGTAAACAGGTGGCTCATCTGGTATTGTGGCATCACCATCAGTAAAAACGATGGTAATGCTCTGGTTGTTATTGTCTTCTAAGTATTTAAAAAATTCATTGAAATCAGTCCCACCAGTGCCTTTGCGAGTTAGTATTTCACTGGCAATTGAACCAATATCGTCACCGATTGATACTTTTACGTGGCTAAGTATTTCAGTATCCACTTGGTATATGTTAACTTCCTCGTAACCATCGTTTGCAGATAGCAAATACCAGACGTCACTTATGAATTTTCTTAGCAACTCATCACTGATAGACCCTGAGACATCGAGCATGATATTGATTCTTGTCCTTTCTACGTTGGGTGTAGGCAGTAATACCCCCATAGGCAGATACTTCTTGTTAAATCTGCGGTATGTGTTGTTTGTTGATGTGTCTTCCAAGTATTGTGCCAAGAGTTGGCGCCAGTCAACTCTTGGCTCTTCTAACTTTTTAATGAAATCCCTTGATATTCGTGATGATTTGTCCCCCCTGACCTGTTGTTCTATGGTTATAGCTTTGTTTATTCTATCGTTTATTTCTGATTCTATCTGTTGCTTTTTAGATTCCGATAATTTACCAGTAAGCTTATTGCCTGAATCACTGTTATCGTTCTTCTCATTCTTATTCCCATTCTCATTTCCATTCCCATTCTTATTGTCATTGTCATTGGGTTTGTTGCCTTGTCCTTCTCCAATACCAGCCCCCCATGTTTCGTGGTAAATAGGGAAGTCGCCTTGTTGTGTGTAAGCAGAAGGGTTTTTCTTGATAATATCGTATACCTCTTCTACTGACATCCCCTTGAATCGTTCATCGTATAAAATCCTCATTTTTCTAAACAATGATACACTACCGATTCCATCTTCAAGCAGGATACTGTTAACAACGTAGTCGGCAGCGATATTGAAAATTCTTTTGTCTCTTCCACCTACACGAATGGCATGTTTCAGAGTAATATGCCCTACTTCGTGAGCAAGGGTGACTATTAACTCCTCCTTCGTCATTTTTTCTATTTCCACTGGGTTATAAAAAAAGGTTGAATAACCGTCAGTGGCAGCCCTGAAGTTTTTGTCACCTTCTCTGTATGTTTTAAGCTTAAGAGTAGAAACAAGACCTCCATAAAAAGGGTAACGCTTAAGCATAGAGATTTTCGCCGATATTATATGTTTTTCCGATGTTGTTTCAGGCATTGTGTATCACCTCAGAAATCTTCTAAGTATTTAATGTATTCCCCAGCGTTCTTTATGTATGGCTGACAGGTTGTAACTTTCTGGAATATCTTTGGGTCTGCAGTTTTTTTGAGTAAGTTTAACGCTACAAGAATGAATTCCTTGTTGTTCATTTTAAATAAGGCTTTCGTCGCATTTTCATAGTTGTTAGCATTAATACTTTGTAGCCACATGTTGATGAATATCGAAATCAGCGATGAATCGTGAGGCTTTTCCAACCAAGAAAAGTCCCCCGACATTATTTTATTTATATCTGGGAGGTCTTTGTATTGTTTGAGAAAAGCGGTGAAAGTCGCTGCGTTTTCTTCCCCAATCATACCCCCCAACACCTTATTTCTAAGGTTCTCATCGGGTATGCTTAGGGCTTTGTTTACTCCCTGACCCCACATTCTGGGAGTAAGCAATAACTGGTTATCCGTTTGCCTAAATAACCAATCTATCTTCGTGCCTTTCTCGATGTATTGGATGAACTCGATAAGTAGTGGGTTTATTGAGTGTTTCAACGCCCATACTCTCCACTCATCGTAATCTACGATAAGCTCGTAATGTCCTCCTGTGAAACGGTTGTATAATGCCGAAGGCATTATATTAGAAATCGCTTTGTCAGTTGCCCTGTTAGAAGCACCGATAAAGTGCCTCCATCCTTCAGGGACAACGTAATTCTCTACTTGGAATTCGTTGATTAACTGGTATGTCAAGCCCATCACTTGAGGCTTGGCATGTGTGAGTTCGTCAAAAAAGAACACACCCTTTCCCTGAGTGGGTAACGATTCCCACTTATAAAACGTCATTTTACCGTCTTTGAGCATCGGAATGCCCAAAATATCCGATGGCTCAAAGTAGCCTAAACGGTAGTTAAGAAGCTGGTATTCAGCTTCCCTAACTACTTCGTTTATAATCTCTGTTTTACCGATTCCAGGAGCTCCCCAGACCATAATCGGCAAGCCCCTTTCGATAGCTACTTCCCTTATTATTTTTTTCAATTCACTTGCTTTTACTTTTTGCATTCAATTCACCCCTTTTACATCTATTTTTATTAGGTTTCCCTCTTTAAATATTTTGGCTATAGCGTGTTTTGTTGCACCGTTTTTCATGTCTTCCTCATACCTTTCTTTGTTTGACCAGAAAAAACCAGATTTGTCTGGGTAAAACTTAACATAGAATTCTTTTGGTTCTTTGCCAATTATTACTGGCAAAGTATATCTAAGAGTGTTTACTACATATCTTGCTACTTTCATTTCCTCTGTTGTCAGGTTGTCACTATTCATTATTCCTTCTTTTTTATTTTTATTTTTTCTTATTTTTCTTCTAACCATTTTTAACACCTTTTCGTTTAAAAAGTTTTTCATCCAGGTCAAATGTAACTGTTTTATTTGAGTCACAATACATATTAGAAGCAATATAGTCTCCAAGTGATCCAGGGACATGAAGTAAAAAAGTATCGTAGTATGTATCATATTTGTTATTAAAGAGACACAATACAAAAACACTGCGATCTACAGAAATATGATAAAGGTCTTTCCCCTCAAAAATCTTGGCTATATGGTTATAAGTTCCTGCTTCTTTTATTAAAATCTTATCCTCAAACACTTCGGCTTCCCATCCATGTTCGTAGAACGGGATTTCATCAGCTTCTAGTAACTGTAATATCGCTGACTTTACTACAAATACCTGACGTTTATTCAATTCACTCTCATTTATTATTTTAATTTTTTGTATAGTTTCTAATTCCCACTTTTTTATCAAATTGCTAATTCCGATATACTTCACAACTCTCTTTTGTTCTAATAGTTGTATTTCTTTTTTCAATTCTTCAATCTGGTTTTGTGCTATTCTTATTTCGTTGTTTATTTTTTTAATTTTATTTACGATATCTGTTTCTTTTTCTTTTTTTTCTATTTTCATTTTTCTCACCTTCTTATATATATAAAATGTAATCTGGAACTCTTTTAGTCTCTTCAGATTCCTTCATCTTTCTGTATTCAACCTTTTTTATTTCTTTTATTTCTTCTACTTCATAAATAACGTTCACTATTGCTTTGTAATACTTACTGTCAGCAGTGAAGTAAGAGACTATCTGTCCCTTTTCATTGTAGTATATGTCTATGTTCTTAGCGTAATAAGTTCTTAATTTGTCCGTTAAGCGTTTTGTTAACGCTTTACCGAACTTAATCAACTCTTCTTTTTCTTGTTCAAATATCATCGATATCACCTTTCATATAGATATATGCCCTTTTATAATGCCATTCATCGTTTTTATAGTATTTTATTGTATTGCTGTCCACGAAATACCAATCTATTCCGTAGATACCGTATCTACTACACAAACGTTCAAACGCATCGTCTGGCAACTGGACATGGGTGATAGGTTCACCCGACCAGTTAAAGAGTTCTTCATACGTTATTTCTACCTTTTTCATGCTTACCACCTTCTTTTTATTTTTTACTAAAAGGTTATCGGGAGCAGAGCTCGACCACTCTGGTATTACCATAGCCAAAGTGGGAGACACCACGATCTCCCGTGTAGCAGATTAGCTTTTACCCCAGAGGACACCATCGAGGAGGTTCTGCCTTCGTCCTCCAAAAAATAAAATAGTGGTAGAATTATCGTAATATTTTTATACAAAACATTTAAATTCCCTATGAAACACATCTAAAAATTCTTTTACATATAGTATATACAAATAGCCACCTTTATTTCTTGACCAATAATATTTTTTCAGCTCTGAATATTTATCCATTAGAATATCAAACTTATCAATTTCTGTATATACTGCTTCTACTTGTTCATATACATTGTAATTCAGGTTATTTGTTATCAATTCTATTAATCTGTTGCCAATCTCTTCACGTCTATTATTTTTATCCAGTATTATGAAATATCTAAATGTTTTCAGATCCTCGGCAGGATAAGTATAATAAATCTTTACCCCTCCGAAGTAACCAAAATATGGATTAGTTAACCTATCAAAGTCCTTGATTCTTTCATGAAGAACCTTCTTTTCATAATCATCTAATTTTAAATACTCTTCATAATAATCTATTTTATTTTTCTTATTGCATACCATTTTTTATCACCTCATATTAAAAAAAAATTAAAAAGTTTTAAGACACCGAATAACCCCGAACTCGTAGTCTAATTTAGCGATCTCTTCTAATGTTAAGACCTGCCCTTCGGCAAGCCTTGTTTTTAAGCGAAACACAATGGCAACATCTCCAGTTGCCATCGTGACCTGTATTCTGTTCATTTTGACTTCTAACCCAAGTAACTGGGTTAGAAGTTTGCTTGTAGCTTCGTGTCCGATTGCGGACACGAATCCATCCTGTAGTTCTTTTTTTGCTTCTTCCAGAGTTATCCTCTGGAAGCTAAACTCCCCGTAAGAAGTTAGGACGGGTGAGTTCATCAAGTATATTTTAATGTTTTCTTCCATTTTATTCACCTTCTTTAATATTTATCCACCAAGACATAATCATCTTTTATATATAACGTTATCTTGTCTGTTGTATTATTAGTATTTTCTAATAATACTTTTAAAAATCCATTCACTTTTTCATCAAATACGGTTATTACATTATATTTTTCAAAAGAATAACCGTATTTTTCAGTTAGGTTTTTCATTGCATTATCTATAATCTTTTGTTCACTACTTATCGCATCATTTAATTTTTTGTTCATTTTTTCATATTTATTTTCATTACCACTCATTTTTATTCACCTTCTTTTTTTTAAAAAAAATAAAGATTAAAATGTTATGTGTATCGGGTGCATCTCATCAGGATGCTTCTCATCTTCATGACACGTGCAGAATGGTCTAAGGGCAGAATACCCTTTCCCATTCCACAAGTAGATGACGGAATAGAACCATTTCATTCCGTCAATCGTTTCAGACAATTCTTCAATTGTCTGTAAAAAATCTTTGGGTGTGTCTGTTGACCTCACAGCGAGGTCAGTCCTTATTTTATATCGTTTCACTGATAAAATTTTTTCTATTTCTTCACTCGTGAGACGATAATTCTCATCCCACGACCTATTACAGATTTCTTTTATACTCATTTTTTTATTCATATTTATTCACCTTCTTGTTTAAAAAGTTTTTCACTTGGGCTGAAACTAACCGATCTATGAGAGTTATAAATCATACCAGCGGTTAAAATATCTCCTGAATATCCTGGGGCGTGAAGTAGGTAAGTATCGTAGTATGTTTCATCATTGAAATAACATACTACATATAACTTACCAATTTTATCTTGAAAAATTCTTGCTGTGTCATTATGATTACTATCACCGCCCGCTTCCCTGATTGCTATCATAGTCTCATTTATTTCTATATCCCATCCATTATCAAAAAATGGGATTTCGTTGTTTTCTAATAATATCATTATTGCCGATTTAGATACAAAAAGCTGGCGACGGTTTAACTTACTTTCATTTCTTATTTTTATTTTTTCAAAGATTTCTTTTTCAAAACTATTAATCAAATTTTTTATACCTACATATTTCATTTTATCACCTTCTTATTTTATTCTTAAAGAGTTATTAAAAGGTTGTTGATAAAAGGTTGATAACAAGGCAGAGCTCGACCTATAAACCGATACATCGGTCCATAGGGAGACACCACGATCCTTGTTAGGCAAGTTAGCGTTACCCAGACACACCACGTGGAGGTCTTGCCATCGTGTCCAAAAAATAAAAAAAGAGGATGGTCTAATAATCGTGATTGTAAAGCTACTGGTATTAGTAGCGTTAAGCTTATAGCTACAGTATAAACTGTAGCTATAAGCGTTATAGCTTACGCTATTATTAGTGTTAATATAAGCGTTAAAAATGCTATAGCTTACGCTATAAGTAAAAATGTTATTAAAAATAGTATAGCTTACGCTATTGCTAATAATAGTGTTTTTAGAGTTATAGCTTACATTATAAGCGTTTTTTAAGCTTATAGCGTTATAACTATAGCTATTAGCGTTAAAATTGCTTATAACGCATTCTATAGCGTTATAGCTTATGTTACGTAAGCTATTGTGTATAGCGTTATAATGTTTATAGCTTACACTATAGTTATAATAAACAGTGTAGCTAAGCTTTACGCAAAAAGCGTAAAGCTTAGCGTAAACAGTATTATTATTGCTATAAACGTTAGTATAGTAGCTACTAATAGCGTTAATACTATAAGCGTTATAGCGTATGCTAATAGTAGCTATAACTCTATAAAAGTTATAATTATTATTATAGTGTAAACTAACGTTATTATTAGCGTTAGTATTGTAATAAACAGTTTTATTATAAGCGTTATAAACAGTATTATAAGAGTTAAGCTTAACGCTATAGCTTACGCTATAGCGTATAACAGTGTGATAGCTATTAGCGTTATCACTAATAGCGTAATAATCATTATGCTTAGCGTTATTGCTAAGCATAGTATAAGAGTGATAGTGATATGTTTTAATCATTTTTATACACCAAAAAGATAAAAATAATTTTGTAAAAAAAAAAATAATCTAAAGAGTTTATTGTTGTGTTGTATTATCAACAACAACATTATTAGAGTTATCAGTTGTATTAGTATTGTTATCAATATTTTTTGGTAATTCATCTAATAACTCTTTATCAGTTGTTGTATTTGAGTTATCAGTAGTTGATGTGTTAGTGTTAGTGTTATCAGTAGTAGTGTTATCAATTACTCTTACTTCTTTTCTAATTTTATCACAAATTACTGATGATATCCTATCTTGTCCATTGTCCATTTCACCGTAACCTTGTCCTTCCTTCCCACGTAAAATAATAGGAAGGAATCTATTCCAATTAGCATAAAGTTTTTTGGTAATCTTACCGTTACTGTCATACTCAAAGTATGATTCAAAAATACCATACTTTTTTGCTATTTCACTAGACGTAAACTTACCTTGTCCATTAACACTGTAATACTGTTTCACACTATCAGTTTTAGCTTTTGTCCTTTTTACCTTTTTTTCACTGTCACTGTTATTGTTATCCTCTATACCCAGCTCTTTTTTAATTACTGTTATTTGTTCATTTATTGAGTTTAACTGTGTTACTAACTGAGTTTTACTGTTTTCTAACTCAGTTAGTTTACTACTTAGAGTTATCTTTTTTTGTTCAATTTTTTGTTGTAATTGCATTTCTAACTGCTTTATTTGTTGTCTTAAACTGTTTATATCACTGATATCGTTAGCGTTGTTTTGTTGTTCACTACTTATATTTTCATTTTTTATTTCACTTTTTATTTCTTCCATTTCTATTCACCACCTTTTTTTTGTATTATTAAAGAGTTTATTTTTTGCTTTTTATTGCTTATTTTTTCACTCATTTTTTACCACCAATTACATACATAACATAACGTATATATATAGTTTTTTGCCAAAAATAGCGATTTTTTACCAAAAATTATATATATACGTATTGCATCACTAAAAGTTTTTAAAGTTATACTGGCAATTTTGCCAGTAAAAAAATTAGTTGTAAATAACTTTAAAATAAAGCTATTTTTAGCGTTAATAAGCTTAATAACCTTTATTTTTTTGTCTGTCCATCTATCCATCAGTTTTATCCATGAGTTATCCGTATATAAATCCTATGGTTTAAAAAACGCATTTTTTAAACTAAGCTTTCTATCCTTTAACTTAACCTTGCATAGCTTAATTTAACCTAACTTAACCTAACCTAACCATAACTTAACTTACCTTATCTTAACCTTAATTTAATTTATTGGTTTAAAATTAACAATGCTATAGTTAAGTTAGCTAATGTTAGTTAACTCTAACGTAAGCTATAACGCTATACAATAAAACCTTAAGGTTGTTAAAAAACGTTTTATAATAAATTATAATGCATTTTTAAGGTTACACCCTTACTAAAACATGCCTAAGTAGTTTAAAATGCTTTTAAAAACGTTTTAAACGTTTTCTTAAACATTAACACCATGTTTTTCTAGACCTTTATGCATGCAAACCAAACGATCATAAATATCATTAATGTTGTCCTTGCCTATTTCACAGCTTTCAGATACTTTAGCAAATTGGTTCAGTCTTGTATTCAGCCTTGTTTTTTCATAATACCTTTTTTCAACAGGACAGTATTCATCCCTTTGCTCTTTAGACAGTGTTCCTATAATGCCTTTTTTCCAGCAGATATCACCGTAATCAGTTTTAGTGCATTTGCACGGTCCTTTAATTTCAGCAGCTACTGGGTCTACTACAATGCCGTCCAAAGCCAGTTCGTAAAACAATAACTTGTCTGGAGTTTCGTCTATGCCTGATAAATCCAGTATTCCTGTTGAGCTTACTATTTTATTGGCGATATTGCTAACTGTAGAAATTGCCTTTTGCGGAATATAAGTCCCTATTTGAATTGCTGTCTTTAATGGATGCTCATTCATAGCTAACAGTTAATATAATGGCTTACAAATTATTTAACCTTAATGGTTTAAGCAATTCCAAGGAATATATCGTTAGTGAATTGTTTCATAGCAAAGAAGAATATCGTTTTAGTAATTTTATACCTTGCCATGCTCCTGGGAAATCCAAGCTCTGGGTTTTCCTGTATGTAAATTTCCTTATACTTTTTGAATATAATGTTTTCAAGTTCGTTTATGAAATCCTTATTTGAAAATACAAATAGCCTTTTAATTGTCTCTATATCCAGTGAGATTTTTTCGTATTTATTTTTCTTTAACTTATTTTTACTAATTTTATTTGCCTTAATGTATTCCTCATAGTAATTCGGGAATATTGTTCTTAAATCAGTGATGGTTAGGTTATTATAAAACTGCCTAATAGCATCATAAACCAAATCTCTTTTTCTGGGTCTGCCGTGCCTTAACGGAAGGTGGTTATGCTTATCTGGGTTTGCATTTGGCTTGAATATTAGCTTTGGGTTTACGTATTCAACGATTTTATCACCTTTGACTTCCTCGGGTATAGTTGGTTTAGTAGCAATGCGTTTATACTGAAAGAAATCAGATGCAAAGCCGTAAAGCCATTGCTGTTCTCTCGGGTTTAATTGCTTTATTAGGTTAATAAGGTTAGGGTCTAAAAACTCATTAGAACCGCTTATAGCAACGTTTTCTTGCTCTTTGCTATCAAGAGGTTGGGGTGCTTCTTGATTTGCTTTTTTATTGCCTTTTTTCTTAGCCATAACATAAAGTATAATAACCTAAACGTTATAAATAATTTTGTATTAATAGTAAGTTTAAAATACTTCGTAAGTTATTATTGCAATTAGTGGTTCTTATGGTTTGGTTTGATAACGATAATAATAAGAAAAAAGAAAAGAGACCAAGCTTTTCTGACTTAGGGGACTGCATAACGCACACTAAAAAGGACTGCAGTTGTGGTTGTTGAATATGGCTGGGATAGAGTTGGAAGATATAGAAAAACTTCTTAAAGCCAAGCAATTGATTTACGAAGTTGGCGAACATATAGACTGCAATTATTGCAAAAGCCATAACGATTTACTTCTAAAGTTTATAGACGATGAATTGGCAATTTCTAAGTTTAATGTTTTATACCAAAACGATAGGGAGGCACTTCAACAGCTTAGAAGCATGCTAAAGCACGAAAGCCTAATGTGGGTATTAGCCAGATGCTGTGATTTTATTGGATTCTTAAGAATGATTAAAATGAGGCTTAAAAATGGAAAAGGAAAGAAGCAATAATTTAAGGCAAAAGATTGAGGAACTTCATAAGCATACACTCGAACTTGATAAAACACTAAACGAGTTAAAGCAAAAATTGCAAAAACCCTAAGGTTTTTGCAATTTACCCTGGCTTTCTTCTAAAATTTTAATGTATTCTTCTACACGCTTTGCCAACTCCATAGCCTTCTTTTTATTAAGTTTGTTGATTTCATGAATTAGTATTAAGATGCTTACGATTACGAATACAATTACTACTATTGCTAACTCAATATAAACATTAAGCATATTTTAAAACCACCTTTTGAATTTGGCTTTTAACTCTTGAATACGCTCTCTATTAACTATACTCAACATGCTATATTTAATTGTAGCAATAATTAATAAAATAAATAATATGAAACTAAACCAATAAATATAATAATACATAGTTACCACTCCGTTTTATCGTAGAACTCATTAACTTGTTTGTCTGTGTATTGAATATACCTCATAAGTACGCTTGTATTAGTAACTCCCATAAGGTCTTTAACAATTGAAATATTAGCACCAGCTTTTAGTAAGTTAACACCGAAGGTATGCCTGAAGGTCATTGGGGATAACTCTTTAATCCCAGCTCGACTTCCGATTTCTTTAAGAATATAAAAATAATACTGCCTTGTATAATTATGCTTTTCAGCCTCTTTTAAGAAACTTTCAACAAACTCTTTAATGTTTTTAGATACTTTCAAACGCATGAACTTTTTAGTTTTAGGTCTTTGCCATATTAAGTACAAAGACCCATTGTCTCCCTTTGTTATTTTCAATCCATGCTCTTTCTGGTTAACTAAAACAGTTATGTGCATCCCTGTATGCAATAGAAACAGTACCAAATGCCTTTCGAAGTCAGTATTGCAGGCATTAATAACCTTTTCTATTTCCTGCTCTGTTAACGGTTGCTTTAACATGGTTAATAATATTGAATATGAATATATAAACCTTACCCTGTATACCTATACATTGCAAAAGGTAGTTTTTCATGAGGGAGGTCTATGTATTTAACAACAATGTCACAAGCCTCTTTGGGCAATAGCTTAACTCCAAACCTTGGAGTGCTTTCTTCGGAATACCCTTCGCAGTAATTTTCTGGATATGTTTTCAAGTCTTCAAGCACTTCAGCCCACCTTATGCTTGCTTTATCATTAAATTTAAACCTACTTATAATATCATTGTTATACATATTCAACCCAGAAGAGTAGGCAATTGATTTCGGGCTATAAGCACCTATAATAATGGAATCGTCCCCACCATGAGCCAGGCTATAGTGGTATACGTACTTATAGCTAGTGTCTTTGCACTTCCTTGGTGCATTTGGATCGGAGCAATACTTATTTTCAAAAGTTTTAAACGAAAGTTCACGGGCTGTTAATAACCCCTCTATTGCTTTTTGATATAAATCAATCTCTTTATCGTAAGGAGTAGTTAATTTTATTTTATCACATTCAATATATTTTAATTCCCTCTCCCTTTCAGCTTCTTTCTTTACTTTTTCTAGTGCTTTTTTGAACTCTTCCTCGGCATTACTTACTTTTTCGTGATATTCAATAAATGCGTTATTAATGCATTCTAACCTCTTTTCTTGTATTTCAGCACCTTCTTTCTGAACAATTTCATACCTTTTAGCAAGGTCGAATGCGAGTTCATTGTCTATTGTTTCTATAATATTATTTATAGCTTTTTCATCTGCCTTGGTTAGCTCTGGCTTTGCAAATATTTTTTGGGCGTTCCCGATTAAGTAATTAAGGTCTAAAGCCATAAACTATCATAATGATAATGTTTTATTAATTATTTAACCTTAATGTTTAAGCAATATTTAAAAACCTTACGGTTTTTCTTACCTATTTTAAGCAATATTTAAATACAAGTATATTATATTATTAATCAATGGTGAGTTTGGTAGTTTATAGCCAGAATGGGTTTTGCTCCCACTGTTGGGTCCCTCTGAATTTTCAAACAGTGGCTTCATTTTTCCCATCACCACCGAGAATGGATAGGGATACGGAGGCAACCCCCCTTACCTATCCCGAAGGGTTTCAGTTCACTCTCTTTCCCTTCGCCTAAAACTACCATTTTAATTAATATTATTATAATTTATTCTTAAACATTAAACATATCAAATTTAATTGACTTTACAATCTGGGCAGATTGTTAAAATACGGAATTGTTTTATAGCAAATTATCAACTACAAAATGTTAAAATACAAATTAGCAAAATCAATGTTATTTTACTTTTTGTAATTATGCTAATTTTTAAGTTATGTTAAAGGGTTATATGTTGTTGTATATTAATTACGCAAGTAATGCTACAAAGTATGTATATATCTCTTGTAGTACTGCTACTATTTCGTCTATAACTTCTGTTATAAATTGTTGAATTGAGTCTATTAATGAGGTATCCTCTGCGGATTCTGCATCTGCTAAATCTGCTTGAGCACTACTGTTAATATAAGGTATTTCATAGCTATTTGCAAACTCATTTAGATCGGTATATACTTGTTGAGTATAAGTTGTTGCTTCATCTGCTCCTATTTCTCCACTTTCAGCCATGCCTTGGATTGTGGAATTGGATGTGGCTTGCATAGCCTCTGATGCTGATGAAACACCACCGTATGGGGTTCTACTAACCCATGTTTTGAACGCATATATAGAAAACGCTGTAACACCAATAGTTACAAGAGCAGCATAACCGAGATTAGTTACTACTTGCAATATTTTGTCAGTATTGTACTCAGCATTTTTATTTATGCATGCTTGAAGGTCTGCTAACCGTTGTTTAATTGGATCAAGTGTTTGCATTTGCTCTTGTGTTAATGGCTGACCATTGTTCTGCCTAATCATGCTTATAAGTTGCTGGTTGTATAACGCTAGTTCTTGCTTGTATTCTTGTTCACAAAACCTAAGAGCTTGGCTTGTACTACTACTAAAACTCGTAACTAATTGATATGCACCGTAGCCTATGATAATAATAGCTGCACCACCAGCAAGGTACAAAACACCTTTGCCGTGTGTCTGTGCGTACTCTCCTGCTCTCTTTAAACCACTTCCTATTGTTTCTTTTGTTTTAGTTATGTATTTGTTAGCCATTAGAATCACACCCCGTATCCTGTAATATAAAGGGTAATTTTTACAGGAACTATATCAAAGACACTAGTGCCTACAACCGACAAATATATAGTTGGAGTAAAAGCACCACTTGTTACAGCTCCAGGAACCTGTGGGCAACTAGCACTATCTACTTGCGGTTTTAACAACTCAAAGTAATACCTAAACATTCCATTAGAATCTGTAGCTACAGTTACACCACTTGGACCTGGAGAGAAGTCTGGGTTATTTGTAGTTATCTTTACTGTTTGGTATGGAACTCCATTCCCATCTGCATCTACTACTTGTGCTGTGAATGGGAAGAAGTGATTTTTGTAGAAATATAATTCATTCCAATCACAATATGGAGGTAAAAGACCAACTGAAACTTCATTTACTATTTCATCTATACTCCAATTGGTTGTATCTGTATACGTTGTATTAAACCTTGCTGGCACTCTATGACCACAATAACCACCTATACAGCTCATTCCAGTTGGGCATTGCGAATCTTTTGTGCATGACGTTAATTGCTGGCATATACCTTGAGCATTGCAATAATAACCAGTTGGACAACCCTGACCCTCACTGCATGATAGTGTTGTTGTCCCTCCACTACTCGGAGGTTGTGTTGTTGAACTTCCTTGAGCCTTAGATATTAAAACTGCTCCGACAACACCTGCTGCTAATACTCCTGCCCCTGCTACAATATATTTTAAATTATTTTTCCAATCCATAATTGCATCACTCCCATGTAAGGCTTGATGCTGGGCAAATCCCACCAGGGCATCTGGTGCCAATAGATGATAAGCATTCTCCAATTCCAGTAACTGGG
>Ga0080003_1000314_pt1 | contig 33562 bp, 37 predicted proteins | sample JossMetagenome_FD_69206 | JGI IMG/M metagenome (GOLD analysis project Ga0080003, IMG submission 69206) | Hot spring microbial communities from Joseph's Coat, Yellowstone National Park, USA - JC2_E (SPADES assembly) (version 2) | ecosystem: Environmental > Aquatic > Thermal springs > Hot (42-90C)...
TCAGTACGGGCAGTGGAACAGGGACATTCTCAACCTTATCACCGGAGTCCTGATGGATCAACCAGCGATCAAGGATTTAATGGTACGACTTTCTCAGAGAGGAGTCTCGTACACATTTTTAAATGCCTCCAGAAATACAAATATTTTGCAATTCATCTCCTCCCTGAAGGTCGGAGTTTTCTTGCTTATTTATAACATCGCCAAATAGTCCCTACAAATTATTTCTTGGGACAAGGTATTTCACCTTATATTTCACATCTGTGAGACATTTCAGAAGGGTCGGGATGAAATGTGGAGCTACAATATTCTAAAGTAACAGCTATCAATGTTTCACCATGGCATTGAAAGTTGGCGATAAGGCCCCTGACTTTTCAGCGGTATCTGATGGGGGAAATGAAGTAACTTTATCTGAAAAGTTGAAAGAGGGGCCCGTAGTCCTCTATTTCTACCCAAAGGATGAAACACCCGGCTGTGTGGCAGAAGCCTGTGCCTTCAGGGACAACTGGGAGGAGATAAGGAAATTGGGGGCGGAGGTATTCGGGGTTAGTTCCGATACTGTGGATTCTCACAGGCAGTTCAAACAGAACAGGAACCTACAATTCACATTGCTTTCCGACCCAAATAAGGAAATCAGGAAGAAATACCGGGCAACGGGAACAGTTATTCCACCGAGGATAACATATGTGATAGACCAGAACGGTGTTATCAGGGAGGTTTATAATTCCCAGTTCAATGCAGCATCACATTCTCAGATAGCCCTGAAAGCGCTGCGCGCTATAAAAGAAAACGAAAGTAAAAAATGAAACTATCCCTGGAGGAACTTCTTTTCCCTTACGGCGTTTTCTAGCCTTCCCAGCATACCGAGGAGTTCTTCCCTTTTGGCAGAATGGGTAGTTCTTGGATCACTTAGGTACATCTTTGCCCTCTCGATATGCAGCTCAGTCTCTTTCATGTCCTTGACAGAGTAGAACATGTTTGCCAGTGAGAGTTCCGCCTTAGCATCGTCAATTATATCGTCCGGTGTTTCCGAAGGATTGGTAACATAGCCTGATTGCAGGTCCTGCTTCCTGGATGCCATCACATTCTTGTTCATCCTCTTCAGATACGTGATGCTGCTTAGCGAGGAAATCACTATGCTGAGAACGAAAACCGCTATTATTGTGACGAAGAAAAACTCCGAAGAAATTGCTTTTGTGAAGTAGGCTATGTAAGCAGCAACATAGCCTATCAGGAGAATTATGAGGCTCATGTATTTCACAAGGAAAGGAACTTCGATCATTGGCGGGGCCCGAGGGTTCGCCAGGTAGTAGGATATTGCGGATGAAAGTCTCTCTACCTTCCTATTTTTAACGCATTCGGGGCTCTGGACGATGGATTGAGCTTCATTAAGTATCTGTTTCGCCTTATCAGCGGAACCTGTTAGCGTGTAGAGTTGCGCCAGCCTGAACATCGTATAACCTAGCTTATAACAATTGCTGGCCCCCGCTCTCCTATTCTTTTCCCTTGCCAGAGCAGCCTCAAGGCGGGATATCCTCTTGTCAAGCGGGTTCATGTTATCACCTCCCATTATTATTGTCCATAGACGATCCTATATTGCAACAGCCATTAAATACCTATCCTATATATTTTCAATAAAATGGAACCGTATATTTACTACGTAATGAAAAGGAAATTTTAAAGTATCAACCATTTTTCTTACTCAAAGGGGGGGCCCGGATGCGTAGATTTAACTTGGATGGTTATAACGTAATTAAGGCGGTTTTTATTGCGATATTAATATTTATGTTTGCTCTATTCCATCCTTTGGCAGCCTTCGGAGCAGGATCACATCAGGAATCCATGAATGCCGTGGAATTTAATACAGCAGAAAACGGTACCCTGTATGCATTCCCCGGAGAAATAGTGAATACTTCTTATTACGTAGGGCAGAGTTTAGGTAGCATTTCATATTATCAGGTCACAGTAACACTTAATTCCTCCTCATACGAAACACTAAATTCTTTTCCCATCTTTGAAACAGTATCCGGAACAAGCGGGTATTATGTTGGCGTTTCAATTATAACACCCAATGATCAACCCGGTACATGGTGGAACGTAGGTTACCAAATCATACCCGTTGAAGAGAATACTGTGAATATATTGGACAGCACGGTATTGACTGCAACAGGTTCACAAGTAAGCTTGAACATTGGGACTGAACCTGCTGGAACTTATTCAGTGTCTGGGAAGATAATATTCAATTTTTCGCAGAATGTTACTTCCATTTCTCTCTATCCAATAAACCCTCCTAACTGCACCATCGTTTCCACTCAGGTTAATGGATGGAGTTTTTCGAATTCAGAACTTACTGTGTATTTCTCAGCTTACGAATACATTACTGGATCGGGTCCCTATGTTCCTCCATCGGTAAGTGCAACAGTCAGCTATTACGTCAGTCAATCTTCCTTTGTTCTAGGGAGCCCATTTCAAGCAACCGGGCCAAAGCTTCAGCTTGTGCAGGGTGACGGAGCATACATCATGGGAATAACATCCTCTCAGATCGCCGAAATCACCAGTTCAATAAATCAGACTCTCTCTGTTCCGATCTCTGAACTTAACGCTGCAGTTGTTTCAATAAATGATGACGTTGCTACGATAAGCACGAGTTTCGGGAAGATGATCACTTCCTTGAATAATATAAATGCAACCATAGAAAACATAAGCAAGGGGGAAGCTATCATAAACACTGAGCTTGGAAGCATAGAGGTTTCCCTGTCATCCCTGAACGCTACCATTTCTGGGGTAATGCTCAACACAATTCAAATCCAGACATCTCTCGGGACGGTGAGAACATCCTTATCCAATCTGAATTCAAGTGTGGAGTATGTCAGCAAGGGTATTGCCTACATTTCCACTTCTGTAGGCACTCTCAAAATTCCCATATCATACCTGAATGCAACCGTCTTAAGAATATTGAATGGGACTGCAACCATAGAAGCGTCAATAGGATCGGTTGAAACGAACCTCAGGAGCATCAATGCGACAATCGTTTCAATATCTGGAGAAAACGCAACTCTTCTCACCTCCTTGGGAACCATTGAGGTGGATCTCTCCGAGATTAACACCACATTTGTCACTTACGGAAATACACTTGCCAAGCTGAACGGCAGCATCGTTGATATAGATACAGCGGTGGGTAATATTTCAGGAACGGTCACGAAAATCTATAACAATACAGCCACCATAGCAACATCCTTCGGAAATGTTACTGCATCGGTCACGAAAATCAAAAATGACATCTCTTCCAGCGGTAACTTTACAAGGGATCCGATCAGTTTGTTCAATCTTATAACTATCGTGATGCTTTGCGCTATACTTTTCATGGTGCTCCTAACCCTTTACAGCTCCAGGAATGCCCTGAGGATAATAAGTAACAGGATGAAATGATTTCGAAACGTAAAAACTCATTTACCAGAATTTTCATATTGAACATCATGACGGATGAAATTCTCTTCCCATCTGAGGAATGGGTGAAGGAGTACTGCCAGCGGCTCAGCAATTCTGCAGATTATAACAAGTCGGGTAAGGGATGGAAGGACCCTATAATGTTCAGGATCTCGGATCCGGATGTTCTCAAGGGAAAAGTGGGATTCGATTCATTCATCCTGAATCTGAAGGATGGAATTTGCGAAGGAACGGAGATTGTTTCAGATCCGGCTAAAACGGCGCCATATGTACTGACGGCCAGCTATTCAAATTGGAAGAAGATAATCGGCGGGAAGATAAACCCTACACAGGCAATGCTGACAGGCCAGATCAAGGTAAAGGGGAACGTAACAACGCTCCTGAGGTATGCATCAGCAGCAATTGCAATGGTAAAGGCAGCTCAAACGATCCCCACCAGGTATGTGGATGAACAATGAGCCTCTACGAACTTCCCAGGAAGATCTATTTTCAGAGGGATATCTTCGATGATCTTTCCCAAATCCTTTTCGGGGAAGGAATGAACAGTGTGCTGGTGGTGACGGATAACAACATATACGCCAAGTGGAAGGAGAGAATAGAGAAGGCTATGGATGGGTTGAAATGGGATATTTTTTCAGATGTTTTTCCCGAGCCGGAGATAGGTTACGTGGAATCAGTAGCATCGAAATTCTCAGGAAAGGGGTATGATGGCATAGTAGCAATAGGGGGAGGGAGTGTTATAGATTTTGCGAAATCCGTGGCAGTGAAAATATCTGATCCTGACATTGATCTGAATTCGATAAATCCTTTCACTCCACTGAAATTAAAAGTTAAGCTTGTATCGGTCCCAACAACTTCAGGCACAGGAAGCGATGTTTCATTCGGTATTGTACTCACGGACAGCGAAGGAAAGCTTGCCCTGGGTAATTACGATCTTGTACCTTACATGGACATCCTGGATCCGTCCATGACCCCAAATGAAAGGGGGATTATCGTTCCAACAGGTATAGATGCATTTGTTCATTCTTTTGAATCGATTGCGTCAAACACATCCACTCCATTTACTGACGCCCTGGCTGAGAAGGCTATAGAGCTGATCCTCAAAAATCTCGAGCTTGCTATAAAGAACGAGGAAAGGGCCAAGGATAACATGCATTTAGCAGCAACGATGGCAGGGATGGCCTTTTCCAATAGCGGAACGGCTCTTGCTCATGCTCTGGGTCACTCATTCGGCTCGGTATTTCATGTGACGCACGGGACATCCGTTGGTTTATTCCTGATACCATCCATCAGGTTCAATTCAAGGGAAGAGGAGACGAGAAAGAAGTACGAGGCCGTTGCAAGGAAGATAAGTATTGACTCCCTGGACTCGCTAATACAGGAGATAGAGAGATTCTTCAAGAGGGTAGGCCAACCTACGAAGGTAAGGGAGCTGAACATCAACAGGGAGGAATACATTAAGGAATGCGATCACCTTGCCAAACTCGCGCTGAGAGACAGTGAACTTGCGTTTAACCCTGTGGTTGCGGGGGAGGATGATCTCAGAACACTGTTCCAGGAAAACTATTGACTCGGGACTATAAGATCAATGTATCCAGCAAGGATCTCAATGCTGATGGGAGTCCTCCCGACTACTTCCCCATCCATCTCCACGAGATTACCCTCCTCGAATACTTGAAATTTTTGAGATTTCCCCTCGATGGAAAGTCCAAGCGATATATATTCACCACTTATCAGTTTGTTAAGGTTGAGGAGCGTTTTGATCCTTGAGAACGGTTTGAGGATGTGAATGTCGAGAAGCCCATCCTGAATCATTGACTGTGGGGAAGCAAGCATTCCGCCTCCAAAGTATCGTCCGTTGGCAACTATAACCTCTATGGTATCCGCCCTGTCCCTGCCATCGTAAGAGTATTCAACAGTAAACCTTTCCAGCTTCCCGATCACGGAAAAGACACCCAAAAGGAATGAAAGTCTTCCGAGGGATTTATGTCTGTTGACAAAACTCATGACTTCCGCCCCGAAACCTATCTCCAGGACATTCATGAAAATCCTCGATTTCCCTTCCTTCGGAAAGTCAACCTTTGCCACATCAACCTTAATTGTTTTACCCTGCAAGATGGAGGCTATGGCCATGTCAATATCCTTTATTTTCAGCGTTCTAGAGAAATCTGACCCGGTCCCGAGAGGGATGATTCCGAGTTTCACATTCTTTCCCGCTATGCCATTTACTATCTCGTTGAGAGTTCCATCCCCTCCGCACGACACCACGATATCCTCCTCTGAATCCCTTGCGATGGCCGTGGCATGCCCCTGATATTCAGTGAACGCCACTCTCATCTCTGGAAAAGCAGTCCTTATCTTGGGATAGAACTCATCCCATTCATTTCCCGCCCTCCCGTTACCCGCTGTTCTGTTGACAATGAATAGAACGCTCAACAAATATCTGATTACAATGAAAATAAAATATTATCCCATAGCTGACCCCTTTGGGGGGATGCCGCCTTTACGAGGGGAGTGTAGTCAGAAGGATCCAACGCCGAGCATGCCATTTGGATCGAAGTAATTCTTCAACTCCCTGATTAAGGAAAGGGTGCTTCCTTTATAATCTGCCAGGAACTTGTTCTGAAGCGTTCCAATGCCATGGTGATGGGATAAGGCCCCGCCTTTTGATATTATATTTTTAAGGAGAGCATCCCTTATTTCTCTCAGTTTCTCCTCCCTGTTTTTTTCTGTGTGAAACAGAAATGTGAAGTAGAGAACGGAGCCTGTCAGGTACTGGTGGGATGCATGACACATCAGAATTGCATTTATTCTCATATCGTTGACAATCTCCTCGAATATCTTCCTGGAAGAATCGTATATCTCCCCCAGGAGGTCCCATTTAGCAGAAGTCTCTATGGTTTCGGCCACAATTCCCATCTTTAGCAGGCTGTTATACACGAGAGGGCGCAGATACCTTTCCCTGTACCAGTATTTCGCCGGTATTGCACCGATATTTATCCCGCCCTGGAAGTTCAGGTCGTCCCTCTTCTCGCTCACAACCACAAGCATGGAACCATCCCTCCCGTGCATCCTTGCTGAAACATACCTCCTGAATACCCTTACTAGAAGGGAATCCCCCGCTGAATCCAGGTAGAGGGATGTCTCCACATCATCGGAAAGACGGGATATCATCGGTTTAATCCCTGATGAAAAACTCCTCCTCAGGGACAGAAGACCATCCCGGAATGAGGGGAACATGTAGGTCCTGTAATAAAGTCTGCCGGGTCTGGGGCTCAGCCTCAGCCAGGCCCTCGTAACGACTCCAAAGTTGCCCTCGCTACCCACAGCAATATCTGCCACCTTGAAGAATGCAGATTCTCCTGGCGTGACCTTATCTTCAAATCCTCCAACTGGTGTTTCCATTTTCACACCTATCACCATATCCCTTGTCCTGCCATACCTGTTGGATTCCTGTCCGGCTGCATTTGTGGAAATCCATCCCCCTATGGTGGAGAAGTAAAAAGATTCCGGAAAATTTCCCAGGGTGAGGCCAAATCTGGTGGCCTCCTCCTCGGCCTTAGGCCCGGCCACTCCGGCACCTACCTCAATTATGAGATTTGAAGGATCAACTTTAAGGAAGTTCAGATTTGATGTGTCAAGGCTCACAGAATATTTTTTCTTTCCCTGTGGTGTTACTCCCCCTGTTACAGAGGTGCCTCCGCCGTAAATCACGATCTCAATGCTTCTTTCTCCAGATCTTAATATATTTGAAACCTCCTCCTCGTTCGGGAAAATCACAGCATCGACAATCCTTCCCAGTCCGCCGTCAAGGATCCTCGCATAGTCAGCCCCTCCCATGCCTATGGAATGCTTTACCCTGATGGCAGGGTCAAAGGATATTCTATCCTCCGCAACATATTTCTCCAGAATTTGTGCAAGTTCTTCGCTGCGTGGAAGATCCCCTGGATCAACATACCCTGACCAGATTTCATTGAGGGTTCCCGTACCCATTTTTCCGGTAATTATTTTCACGAAATCCGATTTTTCTCTCAGGCCCTCTCCCTCATTTCCCCAGAGCAGGTAGGCGGCATTGCCCATGCGTATGGAAAGTTACATTACGTATTTCTATTTCCCTTAAACCCCAGGGAAGAACTCATAACTCATGCTGCCTTCCCTTTCCACCGGAACCAGTTTCAATTTCATACCAATTCTCGCATCTTTACCCCTGTCCAAATTAAGTGCGGCCAGGATATTGATGCCCTCCCTCATCCTGCCTACAGCTATCAGATAATCCTCTCTGTTGGAAAAAGAAGAGGGTTTAACTATGATTTCAGTGAACGTTTCCAGTGTCGCTTCCCCGCTCAGCTCAATCCAGGAAAGATCCTCTGTATTACATTTTGGACAGCTGGCCTGCGGAGGAAAATACAGCGTTTTGCATTTTTCGCACCTTGTTGCCATTACCTTCCCGTCCTTAAGGCCCTGGAAAAAATTTGTGATCTTCCCTTCAGGTATAACGTATCTCAGTTCTATTCTTCTCTTATCTTCAATCACCTGGCCCGGCGTGTCTGGCATCTTGAATGAGAGGAATAAATAACACTTATCCTTTGCGGTCAAAAATTGATTCATCGGTATTTCTAACCATAAAGGCCCGCTTAATTCAGGGTCTGCATTGAGATTCGCCATGGAACTCTATATGTTGGATAAATGGGTTTAAAGAAACTGCCTGGAGTAAAAGAATTCTCCCCACAAAAGGTGAGTTCTCATGAAGAGATGAGGAAGGATAGTGTGAACTACCCCGCCCTCACGGACGGGGCATCCCCACCTCGCGGTGAGGATTTCCTGCTTCTTCCAGAAAACTTACTATACACACCCTCTGAGAAGGGAATGTATAGCAGAGGTTTCCTGTCCACAGGCTCTAAGGGCAGTCCCGACCCCGCACGAAGAATATTTAGAGAAGCATTATAATCACGGTCTACAGTCCAACCGCACTTTGGACAGACAAACACACGGTCAGCCAACGTCAAATCCTTCTTAACGTATCCGCACCTAGCACATGTTTTTGAAGTATTTTTAGGATTTGCTTTCACCACCCTCCTACCAGCTCTTTCAGCCTTGTAGGAGAGGTGGCTCATGAACTTGGAGAAGTTAGCATGAAGAATATGCTTTCTCAAAACTTTACTTTCACTATCCTCAACCATCTCCTTGACATCAAGATCTTCCACGTATATCTCATCATACTGTTCTACGAGCCACGAAGTTACCTTGTGAATATAATCACTCATCAAGTTCTTTACATGTTCGTCTATCTTGGCTAACTTCTTTCTGGCCTTCTCGTAGTTTCTAGACCCTTTCCTCTTTCTAGATAATGATTTTTGCAAAGTCTTTATCCTCCTCTCGACCTCATCAAAAACCTTGGGGTTCTCTACCGCTACACCATCAGAAGTAGTTACAAGTTTCTCCACTCCTAAGTCTATTCCAACCACTTTTCCAGTTTTTTCGAGAGGTTTCTTTTCGACCTCAACTTGGAAGATAGCATACCAGCCTGTAGCACTCTTCTTTATTATTACTCCTCTTATCTCACCTTCTAACGGTCTGTGGAAGAGTACTTTTATCTCCCCTATTTTTGAGAGGATCAGCTTGTCTTCATCAATCTTGAAACCAGATTGATTGTAGTTTATGATCTTCACGATCTTCTTGTACCTCAGTTTCCCCACTTTCTTCCCTTTCTTCTTCAATTCATGAAGAGCATTGATGTTGTACCATAATTGGTTGTTCACCATTTGAAGTGTTTTGGAGTAAACTAGTTCTTTTCCTTCTATTTTCAGGTCTTTCAACATGTCTTGGGTGTCCTTAGGTGTTATCTTTTTCCCTTCTTTCCTTGCGTTATTCACTGCGTCTAACAAGGCATTGTACACTTTAGCCTCAATTTGCATTACTCTGAGGAGTTTTTCCTCTACTTCCCTAGTTGGGTAAATTCTGTACTTGAATAATAGCTGGATCTTGTTATTCTTTCCCCTGGCTCTCCACATATTTTTTCAGTACCTCCAGTGTTACTTGTCCACCTGTTGCTAAGAAGTAGGAAGGTGACCATAAGTGCCCTTTCCATAGTTTTTCCTTTACTTGCGGGAATCTTCTCTGTATTTCCCTGGATGTGATTGTCTTGATCGTGTTTATGTATCTGGGTATGTCCAGGGTTGGTTTTGCCTTGAATAACATGTGGAAGTGATCTTTATCTACTCCTATGTCTATGACCTCAACTTCAAACGTTTCGCTTATTTCTTGAATTTGTTCCTTAAGAAAGTTCATAATTTCTTCATTATGGAACACCTTCCTGCGGTACTTCACCACCTGGACACAGTGGTAATAAAGAGCGTAAATTGAATGGGATCCTCTTTCCAATCTGTACCGCATAGTTGCATCTATTTTCTAATAACTATAAAAAGGTTTCTATAAGGGGGCTATCCACCCCCACCTTACGGAGAGGGACTTTCGCCCCCTTAACCCCCCATAAAGTTAAAGAAAAAACCCAAATTCCCTGAGGAGGGAATGGGCCGGTAAAAACATAAATAGCTTCCCGATATGCTGAATGGAAGCGGGGTGGGGTAGCCAGGACATCCCGACGGGCTCATAACCCGTAGATCGGTGGTTCAAATCCACCCCCCGCTACTGATGCTGGGAATAATTTCCGAGCAATTAAAGCGGATTTTTCCAAGTAATATTGTTGAAAGTTTATGTTCTTATCAACCGGCATCCGAGGGCTGCTCTATGATTCCCGCTGTGTTGAATTGTAGAGGTCACAGGAACGATTGCATCATCTCTGTGATGTCCTGGAGGGGCTTCCCATTCTTCTCTATGGGATCGAACACATAATTCCTCACTCCGTAATCTGGTATGAGCCTCTTGAGCTTCTGATCGTATGTCTCCGTCTTGTATTCTATGAATACACCCATGGGTATCCTGTCACCCCACTCCAGGGATTTGATGACTGCCTGACCAACCTTTTCCCTGTATTCATTCTCGTTCTCCGCAAGAGGATTCCAGCCCTCCTTTTCAATGTCATAGAGCCTCCCATCGTAATATTCCTTGGTGTTGATGTTGTTATACGTAACGCAGGGCTGCATGATATCTATCATGGCAAGCCCTCTGTGTTTTATTGCCCTTATTATTGTTTCCTTGAGATGCTTGATGTTATAGGAATAACTCCTGGCAACAAAAGTGAACCCCGATGCCAGTCCTAGGAATATTGGATTCACCGGGAATTTTATGTTCTCTGTTTCCAGGCTCTTTGGCATTTCACCGAAGGGCAGAGTGGGGGAAGCTTGACCCTTCGTGAGGCCGTAGACTCCGTTATCAAATATCATGTATGTGAGATCCACATTTCTCCTTCCAGCAGCCACAAAGTGGGCTGAACCTATTCCAAGGGCATCACCGTCTCCTGCTGCTGATATCACCTCAAGGTTGGGATTTGCAATCTTCACTGCTTCCGCATGGACAAGCGACCTTCCGTGAAGGGAATGGAATGCATTCACATTTACGTAATGGGGGATCTTTGAACTGCAACCTATCCCTCCAGTAAGTACTACGTTCTGGTTTGGAATTTTGAGTTCCTGAAGTGCGAGGATTAGAGCATTCAATATTCCAAAATCCCCGCATCCAGGGCACCAGTCTATTTCTACATCCGTCTTGTAATTCTGAGGTTTTACGGGCGAGCTAAGCATAGGTCAACACCACCCTCCTTTTCTTTGGAACAGCAGAAAAAGCCTCTATCAGCTCCTCGTAGGCTATCGGTCTCCCATTGAACTTTACTATCCTTGCATTGGTCTCCAGACCAGTTTTCTGGCGAATGAGCTCCGCAAGCTGACCGCTGTAATTCTGTTCCACCGCTATAATCTCCTTTCCCTTAAGATATTTCAAAACCTCATCCGCAGGGAACGGGGACATCATTCTTATCTGAAGGAAAGAAAGGTCGTTGAAGGACTGCATTGCGTCCAGGATCGGACCCTTTGCTGAGCCCCAGGAAACTATGACCCTCCTGCTGTCACTCCTCCCGAAAAACTTAACCTTCATTTCCTCATCAATCTCTTTCTTAATCCTTTCCATCTTTCCCATCCTCTTGTCCATCATCTTGATCCTGTTGTCTGGATCTTCAGTGAATATGTGTCCATCCTCCCCATGTTCGTCTCCGGCTATTGTCACAAGCCCTCCAGGAACCCCTGGCACAGACCTCGGTGAAATACCGTCATCTGTGAATCTATACCTCAGATAGCTGCTGGTCTCACTGAGTATCAGCTTTCCCCTGTCTATTTTTACCTTGCTCAGATCGAAGAGGTCCACAGTGTTGTTACTCATGGCCATTGCCTTGTCCAGAAGGACTATCACGGGCACCTGGTACCTTTCCGCTATGTTGAATGATTCAATTGTGTCGTAAAAAGCTTCAGTGGTATCTCCCGGTGCTATAACGACCCTGGGAAACTCACCGTGACCTGCACTCAGGGAATATAACAGATCGCCCTGTTCATGTCTCGTAGGCATCCCCGTCGATGGTCCTGCTCTCTGATAATAGAAAATTACCACGGGGGTCTCGGTCATTCCCGCATAGGAAAGGGCCTCAACCATCAGTGAGAACCCTGGCCCGGAGGTGCTCGTTGCTGCCCTTACACCTGTATTGGCAGCAGCTATTGCCATGTTTATCGCCGCTATCTCATCCTCTGTCTGTTCGACAACAAAATTGTACTTTCCCATCACGCTCTCAAGGTAGTTGGACTCATCGCTGGCCGGTGTTATCGGATAATAGGACTGGAATCTAAGCCCTGCCTCGACCTTACCCATCCCCACTGCCTGGGTAGCATTTATAAGCATTCTTTTGGCCGGTTTTGTTGGTTCTATATTCAGTTCTCTTTTCGGATTGAAGAGAGAATACACTTCATCCACTATAGCGTTGTTCATCTCCGCTATCTTCGGTCTGGAGGCAAAATTTTCCTCTATTACCTTCTTCAATTTCCCCTCTTCAAGACCGATCATCTTTGTGGCAGCAGCAAGAGCAACGGTATTCTTCATTACGTTAAACTCAGAAAGAGGTCTATTGAACTTGTTGGCCACGTTCTGCAATATATCCCTGTAGGGGACGATTTCCGCCCTGTCATCGTCCACCCTCTCCTCCGATATTATCACCCCGTCACGGGAAACCTCTCTCAGGTGAAGCTGGATGCTGCTCTTATCCAAGGGAATCAGAATGTCAACGCGCTCTGAATAGCTCCTCACAACATCCTTGTTCACCCTCACCCTGAAGTAAGAGTGTTCTCCCTTTATTGTGGAGAACAGTTCTGCGTTCGAAAACACATAATAGCCTTCCCTGGCCATCACCTTCGCAAAGGTGTCTGACGTGAAATTTATACCGCTGCCTTGGGGACCAGCTACCATCAGGTTTAGGTCTTTCATTATAGCACTCCCCTTTCATTCCACATGCCAACGTGGATTAAATACATATGGTAAGCAAAAGTGCTAATCAAAAAATTTTTAATGAAGTCTTCATTGGTGCGTCGTGCCAGAGGAGAAAAGGGGTTCCGGGTTCCAGTCCGCAGCTGGATTGATAAGATATTTCGAGGAGGAAGAGGACTACGGCCCCATCCTTGATCCCAAGCTTGTCCTTTACATAGCAATAATATTCGGAGTTATGATAGAGCTCCTCAAGCTTTTCTGGCCAATTTGATGTGGAAAAGGATATCTTTAAGTTTTCGTTGTATGATCAATGAAAGAGGCAACGCTCTACACGAATTTATCCGGCAAGGTGAGGTGCACAGCCTGCAGCAGGTACTGCCTTCTTGGAGAGGGACAGATCGGTTTCTGCGGCATCAGGAAGAACATAGGAGGCAGGCTTTACCTGCTAGCATACGGTAAGGCTGCAGCCGTCGCTCTTGACCCCATTGAGAAGAAACCCCTCTTCCATTATATGCCCGGAGCCAAGGTTCTCTCCATCTCCACTTCAGGGTGCAACTGGATGTGTAAGTACTGTCAGAATTACGATATATCACAGAGGAGAGAAATCTACGGGGAGGACCTTTCTCCGGAGGATGTCAGTTCTCTCGCTGAAAAATACGGTGCAGATGGAATATCATACACTTACAACGAACCAACGATATTTGCGGAATATGCCCATGACATAGCTGTCATTGCAAGGGAAATGGGAATTTTCAGCACTTTCGTAAGTAACGGTTATCTCACAGCAGAATCCGTTAACTACATATCCTCTTTCCTGGATGCGATAACTGTTGATTTCAAGGGTAACGGAAACGACAACTTTGCAAGGAAGTTCATTGGCATAATGAGCTACGGTCCTGTGTTTGAATCCTTAAAAGAACTTAGAAGGCGGGGGATACACATAGAAATCACGGACCTGGTTGTTCCCGTTAACGGTTTGGGTGATAATACGGAGGATGCCCTTCACCTTGCGAGCTGGATAAGGGATAATCTCGGTGAGGATACGCCGCTTCATTTCACACGTTTCCATCCCGATTACCTCATGAGGGACTATCCCCCCACTCCGGTATCAACCCTTGAGAGACATTACGAAACTGCAAGGAATGCGGGCCTTAACTTCGTATACATAGGCAACGTTCCAGGTCATCCTTTTGAAAATACCTACTGTCCTAATTGTGGCAGGGAACTAGTGAGGAGGTTTGGTTTTTCAATCCTCAGATACGATATAGGGAAGGACGGCAGGTGTCCTTACTGCGGGAGGGATATGAAGATAGTGAGAAGCCCAAAACATCCAGGGAAGAAATTGATAAATATGACTCCTCTCTAATCCATTGTGAAAATAGGCAGAAATGTTTTCATCGCGCGAAGCGCGACCATAATAGGGGATGTCACGATAGGTGATAACGCATCAATATTCTATGGTGCAGTGATAAGGGCCGATCAGAACTCCATCGTTATAGGTGAAAGGAGCAATGTTCAGGACAATGCCGTCATTCACTGTGATGAAGAAAACAGCACTACCATAGGGAAGAATGTATCCATAGGCCACGCCGCAATCGTCCACGGTGCAAGAGTAGGGTCAAATGCGCTGATAGGCATGGGGAGCATACTGCTCTCCGGTTCTGTTGTTGAGGAAGGGGCAATAGTGGGGGCCGGGTCCGTTGTAACTTCGGGAACGGTGATAGGCAAGAACTGTCTGGCCGTGGGCTCACCTGCAAAGGTGATCAGGTGCGATGATTCCATCGGGGACCGTGCAAAAAGGAACGGGGAGGTTTACCAGAAATTGATGGAAAAACACCTGAAACACTTTTACGAAACGATTGATTAAAGTTCATTTCCAAGGTCTTCCGGCAATCCTGACTTGAACTGCTTCTTCATGAGGCTCAAGATCTTCCTGTTACCTCTCAGGTTCTTGACCATATCCTTTATCCTGCGATAGTCCTTCAAAAGTTCCTTCACATCCGACGTTGTATACCCGGACCCGTTGGCTATCCTCTCCAATCTGGAACCCTTTATCTCATCCGGATTTTCCATCTCATAGTAGGTCATAGAATCCATGATGATCTTGTATTTTCTCAGCTTGCTTTCAGACTCCTCAATTAACTGATCGTCAATTTCCCTCTTACCCGCAGCTCCCATTGGCAGTGAATCAAAGAGCCTTTTGAAGAGACCGGGCTTGTTCATCTGATCCCAGACGTCATACATCTCCTTGAGCGTAAACTTCCCGGCCATCATCTTTTCAACGGCCTGTTCTTCCATGCCTTCCTGAAGCTGTTTTGCAGCGGACATGAGTGCTTCAAAGTCGCCCATCCCCAGCAGTCTGGAAAGGAATCTCGCGGGGTTGAAGTATTCCATGTCATCCATGTGCTCACCTGTACCGATGAAGAGTATGGGGGCTCCTGTTGCCATCACGGCGCTCAGCGCCCCTCCTCCCTTTGCAGTTCCATCGAGCTTCGTCAGAAATACGCCGGTGATTTTAACAGCGTCATTGAATGCCTTGGCCTGCTTTCCCGCCTGCTGTCCAATGCTGGCATCAAGGACAAGAATTACCTCCTGGGGCTTTGAAATCTCTGCTATGTCAAGGATCTCCTTGGTTAATGAACTGTCGATCGCATTTCTCCCGCTCGTATCTATGATCTTTACATCCCAGTCCCTGTAGCGATCCATCGCTGCCCTGACTATCTTCCTGCTGTCCTTCTCTTCCTTTATTCCGAAGAACGCAGCTCCCACGCTGCTGGAAACCTGTTCCAGCTGCTCGTATGCACCAGCTCTCTGCACATCCGCAGCTATCAGAACAACCTTGTATCCGTGCTTCAAGTAGAACCTTGCAAGTTTCCCGGCACTTGTGGTCTTCCCCTGTCCGTAAAGGCCGACGAGCATTATGGTAGCGGGTTTTAGATGGAATTCTCTGGGCTTCCCTAGTATCTTGAGCAGTTCTTCATAAATGATCCTGATGAGATGGCTCCTAGGGTTTGAATTCTTTGGGACGGGCTCTTCTTTGGCCCTCCTTTCGACATTGTTCGTAATTTCCAGGGTGAGAGATACGTCAACGTCTGCCATCAACAGAGCCCTCTGCATCTCCTTCACTATCTCATCCACGAGACGGCCATCAACAAGGGCGCTCTTGTTTATCTTTTTCAAAGCGTCCCTGAGACTCTTTGCCAGGGAGTCTAGGACCATTGCTCCTCCCCTATTCCCCCGGGACTTTCTCCACTATGGATTCGAGCCTGGAGACAAGCCTTTCGAGAGCATAATCAAGTACCTCCCTCGGCTTGAGGCTTCCATCGGTCTCAAAATAGAATATGAATCTTCTATCATCCTCTTCCACTACAAGGGAATCCATCCTGTAGAGCTTTGCAATGTATTTTGACGGGAAATCTTCGTTAAATACAACTTCCCTGTCGTCCCTCTTGACCACGTTTTTTGGAGCATTCTTTACGATCTCCTCAACCTCAGGCTCCCTCGCTGAAACCCTTAGGAGCCTTCCGTACTTATAGGAAACACCGCTCGTGACCTGGAATCTGGCGTGATCTCTGGCCCGGCCCATATACGCTTCTGCATCAATCATAACTGCCTGTCTCTCATTCAACTCCACTATTGGAATCTCCTTGTCCACGGGCGCAAATGACGGGTCCCCCACCGGAACGAGATTTCCACTCTTAACCATCCCGGGACCAGTCATGAAAAGGCTGTAATTCACAGTGCACAGGGGGCAACCTTTCCCGCCGCAGCTGCACGTTTCCCTTTCATTCATCTTTAAATCTGTGGGCAGGGGAATCATGCCAAGTCTCGATGCAATCATTTCATCGAATATTGACGTGAGGGAAGAAAAGACCTTGTCTCCCTCCTGCCTTATTTCACCGTGATGGAAATTCACCTTTGATATTGCGAGCTTCGGGATATCATTTATGAGTGTCCTTCTCAGCGCGTTTGCGTATGAGGGTGTAACTCCGCTGACCTCAAACCTTATCCAGTTCTCTCCCTCTTCCAATATCTTTATCTCTTCGCTCATACCCTTCTTCCCCTCTTCCCCCCCTTCTTCTTGGTTCCGTCGTGGGGAATGGGTGTTGAATCCTCGATACGCGATATCTTAATCCCTGCCCTTGCCAGTGCCCTGACGGCAGCCTGTGCACCCGGACCAGGGTTGTGGCTTTTGGCGCCACCGGGGGCCCTTATTTTTATAACCACATCTGTTATATCCTTCTCCTTAAGCTTCTCAACTATCAGATCAATTTCCTTCATCGCAGCATAGGGGGAACTCTCCTCCCTATCCGCCTTTACCACCATGCCACCGGAAGCTTTGGCAAGGGTTTCCGCCCCTGTGATGTCAGTGACCGTTATAACGGTGTTGTTCTGTGAGGCATAAATATTGACCACACCAAGTTTTCCCATCAGGATGTCACCTCGCTTTTACCTTCCCCCTGGGACTCCTTCCCCTGTTCAATCATTCTCATCGGGTGGAGTTCATTGGCCAGTGGAGAATCAGGTGCAAATCCAACACTGTCCTCTTCAGATTTAAGTACCTTGTAGCTGGGAACCATAACCTTCCTGTCTCCCACAACGATATGGCCATGGACTATGAGCTGCCTGGCCATCCTTGGTGTTCTTGCTAGACCCTTCCTAAGAACCACAGTCTGAAGCCTCCTTTCGAGAAACGACTGTACGTTGAGCGCAAGTATGTCATCAGCGGTGGCATTCTCGCTCAATATACCGTACCTCGCCAGTCTTCCGGCCATACTCCTCATAGTCTCCTTAGCCATGGGGTCTCCGAGCCTAAGTTTTGCCTGCAGATCCCTTGCGTTAGCCCTGTATTTCCTGAGCTCTGATTCGGCCTTCCAGAGTTCCCTTTTGTTTTTGAGGCCAAATGCCCTAACTATCTTCTTTTCGTTCTTTATCCTGATGCCCTCGAAAGGATGTCTAGGCGTTTCGTACTTCTTCCTAATCTTCTTAGGGTCACCCATTTGACATCACTTCTTTTCTTCTCCCTTCTGCTGTCCCCCTTCTGCCGGGGCTTCCCTCTTCTTTATAACACCCACCGCCAGGCCCTTCCTTCCATTTGATCGTGTCCTCTGACCTCTAACTTTCTTTCCCTTTTCGTGCCTGATTCCCTTGTAACTCCTTATTCTCTTCATTCTGTTGATATCATCCTGAACTGCAACGTCCCAGTCAGGTCCAACTCTCATGAGGTCCTCCCCGGTCTGTATATCCTTCCTGTGATTCATCGCCCATTCAGGGTAGACATCCCCATATCTTCTCTCTATGATTTCCTTTATCTCGTCGAGCTTCTCATCACTAACCTCTCCCAGTTTGGTCCACGGTGAAATACCTATTTTCTTGAGCATTATTTCAGCAGTCCTGTAACCTATACCCTTTATTGCTGAGAGGGAATAAACTGCCTGCCTGGTGCCATCTAAATTTGTATTGGCAAGCCTTACGATATACTTCAAATTTTCATTCTTTCCATTCTGCTCTACCATTGTATCACTCGCGAGGTAAAACGTAAAGTAGTTTTCCATATAAAACCTTTTGATTGTCTAAATTGACCACCCCAACCGTGCGGGGAGAGAGGGAGACCAGATGCAGGGCAAATCAGAAAGGGTTGGACTGCCAACTGATAATCGATATACCTAAAACAATTGAAGGCAGGGGATTAATTTAGAGAAGGACAAAACATATTTTTCCAATTGGAATAGGAGAGAGTGAAGGCCATTGGCATTGCTGCTCCCATGACAGGCTCAGGGAAGACTACAGTTGCCATCTCAATGCTGTCGGTCCTGAGGAATTCTGTGGGCGTGAAGATTGGTCCAGATTATATAGATACGGGCATACTTTCCTCGGTATCAGGTAATAGAGCGTGGAACATGGATAGATGGATACAGGGAAGCTCATACAAAAGGATACTTCAGAGGCTCGCAGGAAAATATGAATATGCCGTGGTGGAAGGGGTCATGGGGCTCTACGATTCAGGTTTCAAGGTGCAGGTCAGCACTATGTACTATTTCAAGAAGCTGGGGATTCCATATGTCCTCGTTATTGATGTATCTAAGCTTGCCGACTCAGCATACTATATTGCGAAATCGTTCATAACTCCCCTTACGCTGGGTGTGGTCCTTAACAGGTATTCATCCCAAAGGCACCTAGAAATGGTGGCCAGTGTGTTCGAAAAACATAAGGTGAAAATAATTGGAGCCATACCTGCGGACCCTGAAGTGGAAATAGAGGAGAGACATCTCGGACTCAAGACGGGTCTGGAACTTAAAAATCTGAGAAAAATAGGAGAGAAAGTTTCGAGGCACATAGATATATCGTTTGTTGATAGCATTCAAGAGGTGTACCACGATGAAAGAGGGAACGAGGAAAATAAACGGGGTGGCACATCAAAGAAGATATGGGTAGCTTATGACAAGGCATTCAGCTTCTATTACTCTGATTCGCTGGAGGCTCTGGAGAGGATGGGGGAGGTGCATTACTTCTCTCCTCTGAAGGGGGAAGTCCCCGAGGAACCTGATTTGATATACATTGGCGGAGGGTACCCTGAAATTTATTCAGCTGAGCTATCTTCAAAGAAATCTCTTTTAAATTTCATCAGGGATTATGCCCTCTCGGGTGGAAAGATCATAGCTGAGTGCGGAGGTCTGATGTACCTCGAAAAGGATATGGAAATGGAGGGAAAGGTGTACGAGATGTCCGGCGTTTTCCAGGGGAGGGTAAGGATGGGTAAAAGGCCAGTAATAGGATATACTGAATTATATGTTACAAGGGATTCCCTTCTCTTCCGCAGGGGAGAGATTGCCAGGGGGCATGAGTTCCATTACAGCACAATAGAAGATCCCGGAAGGAAGAGCATGAAAAACATCACCGGCAAAGGGATAGATGGTTACGACGGGAGGATCGAGGGCAACGTTCTTGGATCTTACTCTCATTTTTCGCTCAGCAGATATTCTAAAAGATTGGAGAGGATGCTGAGTGAATAGAGTAGCGCTAACAAAAGGTTTTCCCGGCTGTAACAGTTTATTTTTTTTCAAAGACGAAATGATGGGAAAACTGCCCCGGGTAAAGGAACCGGAGATCTTAGCCTTTGCGGGAATAAAATATTTCATCCAGCTGGCAGCGAAGAACAGTGCACGGGAATTCAGCATTCAAAGGAAGGAGGGAAATGGGCGGTAAGCTTATTCTCATAGTGGGTACTTCTTCCGGAAGCGGGAAAAGCACAATTTCAACAGCATTATGCCGTATTATCTCCAATTCAGGCTACAGGGTCGCACCATTCAAGGCTGTTAATATGTCCAGGAACTCAGTCTCCCTAAAAGACGGATCGGAAATAGCCAGGGCACAATGGCTGCAGGCCATTGCTTCAGGGACAGAACCTGAAAAGGAAATGAATCCTGTCCTCCTGAAACCTGAGAAGGACGGAAGGTCCCAGGTTATAATAAAAGGCAGGTCCTTGGGAACATTCTCTCTGAGGGAGTATCAGAATATAGTTGCTGACACCGGAAGGAGGGCAGTTTCATCATCTCTTGAGAATCTTCTGGAGAGGTACGATGTTGTTGTGGCAGAAGGTGCAGGTTCACCCTCAGAAATAAATCTCAGAAGGGAGGACCTGTCCAATTCGTATATTCTATCGGAATACGATCCTTACACCATTCTAGTTGCTGATATCGAAAGAGGCGGCGTTTTTGCCTCCATATTGGGAACACTGGAGCTTATGGCCAATCCTGCCAGTGTGAAGGGTGTTGTGATAAACAAGATGATGGGCGACGAACAGATTCTGAAACCAGGGATTGTTGAGATTGAGAGAATTACTGGGAAGAAGGTGTTAGGGGTTGTCCCCTACTACACTGACATATATCTCCCCGGCGAAGACTCATTCGACTATGAAAGGGAGAGGATCATCAACAGGAAAGTGTGTGTTGTAAAGTATCCCATGATGGAAAATTATAGCGATTTGGATCCATTTATCATTTACGGCATAGGTTTCACTTATGTTACAGGGGAAAACAAGGAGGCAATAGAAGGGTGTGATCTTGTCATCCTACCCGGATCGAAGAATGTTCTGGAAGATATAAATTATCTCAGGAGGAGCGGGCTCTGGGAAAGATTGAAATCTGCAAAAAAAATCGTTGGGATCTGCGGCGGTTTCCAGATGCTTTCTGAAAGAATTGAGGACCCGGAAATGGTCCAAGCTACACTGCGATCCTACGAAGGTCTTGGCCTTCTGAAATGCAAGTTCACCTACAGGCCAGTAAAAACAACAAGAGCGGTCTCCTATGAAATAAGAAATTCCCACGTTGCTTGCGGTAGAGGGGCCGGGTATGAGATACATTACGGCGAACTCAGCGAATCGAGAGAGGAGCCCCTCTGCCTTGTTGATGGAAAAGGGGAAGGTGCCATCTCTCATGACGGAAGAGTAATAGGTACAAACATCCATGGCATCCTTGAGAATCCCTGTTTTCTGAAATATGTCCTTGGTCAAGAGACGGAGGAAAGATATTGGAACTCGCTGAACAAAAACCTAGACCTCCTAGCTGATCTCGTTCGCAAAAATGTGGATCTCTCTGACCTGCTAACATTCCTTTCTTCAGATAAATAGAAAGCTCATTTCCCTATCTTGATGGAAAGCGCTGTGAACAATGAATGAAATTGCAATATCCTGAATGGGAGAGCTATTCCATAAATGCAGAAATCCCCAGGAAACAATCATAGTTAATCTATATTAAATTGGAAAAGAAAATGGTTCTGACGGGAAATCTATCGCTCCCGTAAGATTAAATATATCCTGAACATCACCAATAATGCAAGGCATCCGCTTCTCAAGCCTTATTGAACATTTTGAGAGAGAACTCCTGGCGGAGAAGGGAGATCCGCTTACATTTACAGTTAGATTCCTCAATAGCAATATCTCCCACTACAACTGGGTTGGCATCTATATGGTGGAAGGATCAGATTTAGTGCTGAGAACATACTCCGGCCCAAAGGCCACAGAGCATACCAGAATAAAGGTAGGCTACGGGATCTGTGGTCTTGCCGCAAAGAAGGGCGAAACCATAATCGTTCCGGACGTGACAAAGGACGACAGGTATATTTCTTGCTTTCTGGAGACAAAATCTGAAATCGTGACTCCCATTTTCAAGGCCGGGGAGGTCGTTGGGGAAATAGACATAGACAGCGATTATCTGGATCCGTTCACTGAAGAAGATAAGACATTCCTGGAAAAGGTAGCAAACTTATTAGGAAGAACGATATAAGGGAGAAAGGGAGATGCTTGACTCTTTCAATAAATTTTAATTCAGTAGGTGATCTGATGGTAGGGAAACGTTATTCTAAATATGAAAAGGCGAGGATAATCGGGGCCAGGGCACTGCAGATCTCTATGGGTGCTCCAATCCTTATAGATATTCCCAAGGATGTTGTAGATCCTCTCAGGATTGCCCTGCTGGAATTTGAAAATGATGCAATTCCTATGACTGTTATCAGGAAGGGAAAAGGTCTCGTATGAAGAACTGGAGCGGTCACATAATATTTCCTCAAAACTTTGAATGGAAGCAGCTTGAGAAGAGCTTCAGAGGTCTCATGGAACTTTTTTTCAAGGAGACGAATGAGATGGAGGACGAACCTGACCACAGAGATGTGATCATAATGCTCAATATGCTTGACGTGAAAAATAACAGGAAACCTGAAGGATACACCAGAGAGGGAAAACTTAAGATGATTTTTCCGCTGCACAGGAAGGAGATCACGATACTTGCTCCTCTTCCGGAAACATACGTCAGGGACATAACTGAGGACCTAAGCAAGTACCTCCTTTCCAAGAAAATAAAGCATACGGTGGAATACGATCAGATGAAGTACACCGCCTACAGAAAAAAGAGGAAATAGTCAACCCAGGAAATCCACTATCCTCTTTGCCCCCTCAACAAGTTTATCTTCTGAAAGCGCATAGGATATCCTTATCCTGTCCTTTCCCGATGGACCGAATCCAGATCCTGGTGTGACCAGAACCTTCTTTTTTTCCAGCAGCTCTGCTGAGAACCGCTCGCCGTTCATTCCGTTCTTAACCCTCGGGAACATGTAGAATGTACCAGCCGGTTTTGTTACTTCTAGCCCGCTCGTACTGCTTAGTATTTCGTAGAGCATATCTCTCCTCTTCCTGAACCTTTCCCTCATCTCCAGCGGGAATTTTTCATCCTTTAGGGCAGCAAGGGCAGCGTATTGAGAGATGGAAGGTGCACAGGTTATAGTATGCTGCTGATATGCATCGATAGCCTTTGTAAATGATCCAGGAGCAATAAGATATCCGATCCGCCAGCCCGTCATGGCGTGGCTTTTCGAGAATCCATTGACTATGAAGGCCCTCTCCTCCATTCCTGGAAATGAGAGGATAGTTATGTGTTTTCCCTCGTATATTATGTACTCGTATATCTCATCTGAAATAACGAAAAGGTCTTTGTCAACAGCAAGATCAGCAATGCCTTTGAGATCTTCCCTTGTGGCAACCCATCCGTTGGGATTGGAGGGGGAGTTGAGGAGAATCAGTCTTGTCTTTTCATCCACGAGTTCCTTGAGCCTTTCTGTATCAGGGCTGCCATTCTCAAGGGAAGGGAAATAAACAGGTCTTCCGCCGGCAATTGTCACAATGTCGGGGTAGGAAACGAAACTCGGGTCCTGTATGAGCACTTTATCGCCCTCGTCGATCACTGCCTGGACAGCCATGTTCAGGGCAAACTTGGCAGGGGTGACTATGACATTTCTGTAATCTATTTTTAAACTTGACATCCTGCTGTACTTCTCCGCAATAGCCTCCCTTAACTCCTTTATTCCACTGGAGGGAGTGTAATGTGTTTTCCCCTCCCGTGCCTTCTCTGCGGCAAAATCTATTATGTGTTTGGGCGTAGTTGCATCGGGTTCACCCACCCCAAAGGATATTGGATTCTCTCCCCTCTCAACCATTTCAGAAAATTTATTGTTAAGCGAGACCGTGGGAGACGGCTGAATTTTTTTGAACTTTGACGAGACCATTTATCCCCATGGTATATTCATCTATTTATTCTTTGATTAATTGGTTGGAAAAAGGTATATATCCTCTTTTATCTAAACATCCGTGGGAATTTCCGTTGAATCTGTAACGAAAATATACGGCAACAAGAAGGTTCTATCCAACTTTTCAATTCAGATCCCTGACGGTAAGATATATGGGATCCTCGGTCCAAATGGATCGGGGAAAACTACGCTGATGAAGATCATGGCTGGCATATCCCAGTTCGATTCAGGCAGGGTTATAGTGAATGGCATTGACGCCAGGCTCGATCCAATAGGGGTGAGAAGGATAGTCGGTTATGTACCTGAAGCCCCGAATCTTTATGAGAGTCTCACGCCTTATGAATATTTCAGCTTCATAGCATCCGTACGCGGTATTCCATCCGAGACCGCCTGGAAAAGGGCCGAGGAACTTACGAAGGCATTCGGGCTCGAGGAGTATGCAGATCAGTTCATAGGTAGCCTTTCCTTCGGAACAAGACAGAAGGTTTCCATAATCTCCTCCCTCCTCCACGCGCCGAAGGTACTGATTCTTGATGAGAGCATTAACGGCCTTGATCCGCAGTCAGCCAAGATATTCAGGGACCTCCTCAGGAGCCTGGCAAACGATGGTTCCGCCGTGGTCTTTTCCACTCACATTCTAGAGATTGCGGAAACAGTCTGCGATGACATAACGATCATGAAGAATGGCGCCGTGGTTGCCCAGGGGAGCATTTCGGACCTACTGAAAGAGAAACACCTGGAGGATATGTTCATAGAGCTCACCTCGGACGAGGACATAAGCTCCGTCGTGAATGCTCTGAGGGGTACACTTAGGCAGTGAAACAACAAAAATAATATGGATTTCCGTATCTCTATTCATGCTTCTTTACAGCAGGGTTTCCATTCCCCTCGTAAGGCCCTTCAAAACGAGTTTCGGGACACAGACAACGAGGGATGCAGTTCTCCTAATATACAGGGAGAATGGGTTGGAAGCATATTCAGAAGCAGTCACCGACAATGAACCGCTATACGGATACGAAGATAATCACACACTTCTTCACATAATAAGAGATGAATTGATGGATTTCTTCTCCCCTGATTTGGAACCAGAAGAGTTTAACGAAAAAGCGTCTAGAATAAAGGGTCATAACATGGCAAAAGGCACACTGGAAATGTTGCTCTGGGACATAAACGCAAAGAGGGAGGGGAAACCCCTTTCGAATTTTCTGGGCAAGAGCAAGGGGTACGCCGATGTTGGTATATCGATCGGAATGACATCGCTGGAGGAAGAACTGAGTATCATAGAAAAGGCGCTGAAGGCAGGATACAAAAGGATAAAGGTGAAGATAGAGAAAGGGTATGATCTTAAACTTCTCAGGGCCATAAGGGACAGGTTCGGCGATATTCCCCTGAGCGCCGATGCCAATCAGGACTACAAAAGGGAGGATTTCGTTCATCTCAAAAAATTGGATGAATTCGGCCTCCTCTACCTTGAACAGCCCCTTCCAAAGGACGATATCCTGGGCCACTCATTGCTTAAAAAAGAGATGAAAACTCCCATATGCCTGGATGAAAGCATAGAGACTGTCACGGCCGCAACAAATGCCATAGAGATGGGGGCAGTGGACGTGATAAACATCAAACCGGGAAGGGTTGGGGGCCTCAGGAATTCCCTCGAAATTATGGAGATCGCCAGGGGGAATGGGATAGGCGTTTGGATAGGGGGTATGCTTGAAACCGGAATTGGAAGAGCATTTAACATATCCCTGGCCTCAAACTCCCTGGTCAATATGCCTGGAGATACATCACCAAACTCAAGATATTTCAGGAAGGACATAACGAATGAAACATTCACAATGAGGGAAGGGCGCATAGAACCAATGAAGGGGAACGGCGTGGGAGTGACAGTTGATTTCTCATACCTCAAGGATGTGGAGATTGAAGGGGGGAGGATCATTGATTGACGTTTCCCTGATTGAAAGGATATACGGAAGAATGGTAGAGTTCAGAAGGCATATTCACAGCAATCCAGAGATCGGTATGGACACGCCCCTCACCAGGGACTTCGTGGTAAAGCTGGCAGAGGATCTTGGGTTCAGGTACAGGATGGTAGGAAACGGAGTTCTGGTTGATTCCGGGCCATTGCCCACGATCGCTCTGAGAGCAGACATGGACTGTCTTCCAATTGAAGAGGAAACGGGCCTTCCGTTTGCCTCAAAGATAAAGGGAAGGATGCACGCATGCGGCCATGATATGCACACAGCAGTCCTCATGGGTGCGATGATATATGCGAAGGAGAAGGGTATTGAAAATCTGCGATTCATATTCCAGCCCGGTGAAGAAATAGGAAAGGGCGCCGCAATGATGATTCAGGGCGGTGCCCTTATGGGTATAAGCAGGATATTCGGCCTTCATGCCTGGCCATCCCTGAACGTTGGTGAATACGGAATTTGCAGGGGGAAGGCCATGGCAGCCGTGGATGAATTCGAGATTCTGGTCAAGGGGGAGGGTGGGCACGGGGCTTATCCACACCTAGCATTTGATACAATCCTTGAGGCATCCAGATTATCACAATACATTCTGACAATCCCCTCAAGGAAGATAAATCCCATAAATAGCGCGGTGGTGAGTATAGGTTACATATCCGGTGGAAAGGCAAAGAATGTGATACCCCAGGAAGTGAGAATAGGAGGCACCGTCAGGACGTTCAGCCCTGAGGACTCAAAGACCATTGAGGGGGAAATATACAGATTGAAGGGTGAGCATGTTGATATCCAGTACGAGAGGGAGCTTCCTCCCCTGATCAACGATGATGTATTCTCCTCGCAAATCGATTCAATCGCATCCTCCTTTTTGAGGAGGGTGGATGTATCTCCGACGATGGGCGGGGAGGATTTCGCGTTCTACTGTTCGAGGGTTCCCTGTGCCTTTGCATTTATCGGTACAGGCAAAATAGGAGGAAGGGAAGTATCAAAGCATTCAAGCATCTTCGATATAAATGAGGAAGCGATGAAATACGGACTGATGCTTCACGTTGCAGCTTCTCTAACTGTCCGCAGGTAACTTCTTAATTCTTCTAGTGATTATTAGCCGTTTCTGAGAGAGATGAAGAAATAACGCATAAATCTTATAATTTATCAGGGCATGAACTCATGTGTTAGATCCTGCTGCAAATTACTTTTCGTGCACCGATAAGGAAAGGGCTATTTTCGAAGCAGGTGTGAAGCTGGGCGCGATATATCATCAGTACCTCGGAATTCCCGTGAACGAAAGCAATGTTGACCTTGTCGAAAAGGCGATTGAAAGGGCGGTTTCCGTGCAGCCATTCGTAGAAAGCGCAAAGATAGTCATAGACAGAAAGAAGATCGGAAAGGCCAAGGCAGCATACAGGTACAAAACACTGGTTGGAGATATGATAGATGCCACCGTTGTTATAAAATACGGAAATGCCCGTGTGGAGGGAAGGATGGCGTGGGTACCGTCAATGAAATACCCCCTGATGAGATTCAGGGTGCTGGAAAAATGAAGGTAAAGATATCCCTTGCGGGTCTTCCAGGAGTGGGGAAGACACAGACCCTGGTAAAGACCATAGACATCCTAGAGAGGGAAGGAAACGTTGTGGGCGGTATACTGACTGAGAAAGTGATAGAGAACAAGGAACAGGTAGGGTTGAAAGTAATCGACTGGCATTCGAAAAATTCAATCATATTCGCCCACAAGAGCATTAATTCAAGGATAAGGGTCGGCAAATTCGGTGTTGACCTGAAGTCATTCGACCAGATTGCCATACCCGCTCTGGAATGGGCGAGGGACAATGCGGACGTGATCATAATAGATGAGATTGGAAAGGTCGAGCAGGAAAGCAAGGCATACACCGAGCTTGTTAAAGAGATACTGGACATTGACAAGATGATGATACTGACCCTTCACAAGAAGGGGAGGAATCCTCTCCTTCAGGAGGTAAAGAAGAGGGATGATGTGAGAAACCTCGAAGTAACCCAGATCAACAGAACTCTTCTCCCCTACAAGATAGCCCAGCTCCTCAAAGGAGAGGAAACTTGATTCTGAAAGAGGGTTCAGCAGTAATTGAGGTCAAATCGTATTACGAAAAGGGTCCGGGCGCGAGAGCACCCGGTTTCTTCAACAGGGAAATGCAGGTTTCACGGGATTTAACCGTGGCCCTGCTCTCCACTCTCCCGAAGGGGAGAGCCATAGATACAATGGCAGGAACAGGTATAAGGGGTATCAGGATCGCAAAGGAAGCCGGATGGAATGTTGTGTTAAATGATATAAACAGCGAAAATGCATCTCTGGCCAGGAAAAACGCTGAAATGAATGCGGTGCATTGCGACATCCTGAACGAGGATTACTTATGTGCCGTTTCAACAGGGAGATGGGAGTACGTGGATATCGATCCCTTTGGCTCTCCTGCCGCGTACATAGACGCCGCCCTTATGAGGCTTAAGAACAACGGGATCATAGGTGTCACCATGACTGACACATCCAACTTGGAGGGTGCATCCATAGAGAAGGGGGAGAGGATTTACCTTTCAAGGGGGATCAGAGGTATTTATGCGAGAGAAGTTTCAACAAGAGCGTTCATTTCCTTCCTGATAAGAAAGGGGGCATCTCTAGGTTTTGGTGGGAAACCCCTGCTTGCCGTCAGGGAGGGCCATTACATTAGGGCATTTATCCGGTACTCCAGGGGGTCAGGAAGGGTTTCAGAAGCCCTTAAGAATCTCAGGCTAGTGGAAATCAACGGGGAAACGGTCGGGCCCCTGTATATGGGAAGAATATACGACCGCCAGGTTATAGAGGGGATGAGGAACTTCCCTTTTTCTGAAAGGACTTCTAGGCTCTTCAAGAACTTCGTCTACGAGGATCTGATGTTCCTATTTTTCATCAACTTGGTTGGAAATAAAAATATCTCGAAGGAAAAAATAGTGGATGCACTGAGGAATGCCGGCTTCCAGGCAGGCCCTACCAATTTCTCTCCAAATGGCATAAAGAGTGATGTTTCGCAACAGGAATACGAAAAGATTGTGTCTTCAATATAGAAATCAAAAAATTCAACATGTTTATTTAATCGGAAAACTTCCGTTCTTGGAATGAAGGGATACATTTCTCTCATGAGGCCTTTGAATGCAATCATGGCCTCCCTGGGCACTATAATAGGTGGCATAATTGCCCGAGAAAGCCTTTCTGCATTATATTTCTACAGGCTCTACATCGCGATGGCTACCGTATTCCTCGTTCTCATGGCCGGAAATGTACTTAATGATTACTTCGATGCGGATGTGGACAGGATAAATCATCCGAAGAGACCTATCCCTTCAGGACAAATTTCGAGAGCCTCAGCGAGGGTTCTTGCAATAGTACTCTTCGCTACAGCTGTGGTGGTTTCGATTTTCACGTTTAATCTGATTCAGGTGATCATTGCGATAATAGCGATTTTGCTCCTTATAACCTACGAGTGGAAGGCAAAGGCACTTGGTCTTACGGGGAATATCATTATCTCACTTCTCGTTGGTCTCATATTTGTCTACGGCAGCCTCTCGATAAGATTGAGTTACCTCGTGCTAATTCTATCTGTCATGGCCTTCCTTGCAAATCTGGCGAGAGAAATAGTGAAGGATGTGGAGGATGTTAGAGGAGATGTGAACAGGGTCACGTTACCCAAAAAGATAGGTAAAGGATTGAGCCTGGTGGCTTCAGCAGTATTCATAGTTATTGCCGTTTCTCTCAGTCCCATCCCCTACCTTTTCTTCGGATGGAAGATTTTCTATGTATTCGTGGTCGCCATTTCCGATATCCTATTCATCGCATCCGTATTTTTCTCATTTCATGATCAGACAGTAGGGCAGAACCTTATTAAGGTGGCAATGATCTTCGGACTCATTGCATTCCTGGTAGGTAGTTCCATATGATACTCGAAAACATAAAGTACGGCAGGCTACGACATCTTACCCTTCTGGATCCAGAGAAATACAACAGGGGAAACATTGACCGTATTCTAGGTGAGATAGAAATGGCCGGTAGTGATGGTATTCTCGTTGGCGGTTCCACTGGAACCGATCACGAAAGGGTGGATGCCCTCGTCACTGCCATAAAGAAAAAGACAAGCAGGCCGGCGATCCTTTTCCCTTCAAGCCCCTCGGCTCTATCCCTTCAGGCAGACGGTATATTCTTCCTAAGCCTCCTCAACTCATCATCCCTGAAATACGTGATAGGATACCAGGTCAAGGCCGCCAGATTTCTGAAGAAGTCGCGAATGGAGGTAATATCAGTTGCATATCTGGTGTTCGAGCCAGGGATGACCGTGGGGCGGGTTGGAAAGGCTAAACTCATCGGACGGGATGATGTGTCAACTGCTCTCGACTATGCATCCGCAGCAGAGCTGATAGGATTTGATGCAATATACCTTGAAGCAGGTTCTGGCGCCCCTGAAAGCATTGAGCTGGAAGTGGTGAGGGCTGTCTCTTCAAATTCCACCATACCCGTTATTGTAGGAGGGGGTATCAGAACACCAGAGGTTGCCAGAAAGATGCTGGATGCCGGGGCGGCAACAATAGTAACCGGAACCGTGGCAGAGCACGATCCGTCCATGCTCAAAAGGATAGTGGGAGCAATCAAATCCTAATTTTCAGATTCTATCCTTTTAAGATTCAATTTTGCCTTTGTGTTTGCAGGATCCAGTGACAGTGCCTTTTCCAGGTCCGCAACCGCTGTGGCGATATCGCCCTTCTCCTTGTAGGCAAGCGCCCTGTTCACGTAATAGTCTGCATTCTGAGGATTGAGTTTGATCGATTTGTTGTAGTTTTCAATCGCCCTGTCGTAGTTCTTCAGATAGAAATATGCATTCCCGAGGTTAACATAACCTTCAAGGTACAGTTCATCCCTTTCAATGCTTTTTTCCAGAAACTCTATTGCCTTCCCGTAATCTCCCTTCTCCAGGTAAATTGAACCTATGTTGAAGAAGAGATCGGGATCTTCGTTGCCTTCTCTTGCCAGCTCTTCGAAGATATTTACAGCCTTATCATAGTCCCCGGAATGGAAATATGCCACCGCTAGATTGAACCTGGTCTCATAATCTCCGCTGTCAATTTCCAGCGCCTTCTGAAAGTTCTCAATTGCTTCTTTGTATTTTTTTATAGAAAGATATCTCGAACCTCTATCAAAGTATATCTCAGCACTTACGATTTTCTCCTCTTTCTCTTCCCCCTTTGTGACCTTAAAATCCATGACTGGATATTATGGAATATGTGCTTAAATTATTTGTCAGATAAAAGGAGAAGCGGTGGTATCAGGACATCTCCCTGAGTACCTGCTTCGCCCTATCCCTGAACGTCTTTATTTCTTCCTCGCCGACAATTAGAGGAGGTCTGAGTCTTATGGTTTTTTCGGATGCCTTAAGAACGAGAACATTTTTTGAGTAAAGTTTGTCGAAGAACTCATCCCTCATCTTCTTTGTCTTCAGATCGAAGGCATCCATCAACCCTCTTCCCCTTGGATTCTCCACAATGTTCGGGAAGGAATAGTACATCTCCTCTAGGACTTCAACCACGATTTTTCCCATCTCCTCAGCATTTCTAACAAGGTTATATTTCCTCATTATCTCTAGGTATTTAGTCGCCCTTACCATATCTACAATATTTCCGCCCCAGGTCGAGTTTATCCTGCTGGAAACCTTGAAGACGTTATCCTCCACCTCGTCCACCTTTTTCCCTGCCATTATACCGCATACTTGAGATTTCTTTCCGAACGCAATGATATCTGGTTCAATGTCAAAATGCTGGTGTGCCCACCATTTCCCTGTTATGCCCATCCCCGACTGGACTTCATCCACTATAAAGAGGGCATCATTTTCATGAACTACTTCCAGAGCCCTCTCGAAATACTCCTTCCTGAAATGATTGTCCCCTCCCTCCCCCTGGATCGGTTCCATTATGAAGGCAGCTATGTCGTCTCCGTATTTCCTAAACGCTTCCTCCATTTCCCTGATACTTTTATCCTCGAGCTCCTCCACCACCTTTAAATTTCCATCATTAAGCGGGAAGGAGAGCTTCGGATTCGTTATTCTCGGCCAGTCGAATTTTGGAAAATACATCGTTTTGTTGGGGTCAAATGTGTTGGTGAGGCTAAGCGTATACCCGCTCCTCCCGTGGAATGCCTCCTTGAGATGTATAATCTTTGTGCCCCTCTCACCCTTCACACCCTTCTTAATATTCTTCCTGACTTTCCAATCAAAGGCGGTTTTGAGGGCATTCTCAACGGCGAGAGCACCACCCTCTATGAAGAAATAGTACTTCATGTAATCCGGTGCAGCTATCCTTGAAAACGCATCGACGAACTTTGCCATCTCAGGGGTGTATATGTCTGAGTTTGTTACCTTGTTTAGAGCTGCCCACTTCATCTCATCAATAAACGCAGGATCGAGCATGTCCGGGTGGTTCACTCCCACGGGATTTGAGGCGAAAAACCCAAAGAAATCCAGAAATTCCTTGCCAGTTGAAAGGTCGTAGAGTTTCATTCCGCTGCTCCTTCTGAGATCGAGGACCATGGGAAGGCCATCCGCCAGCATATGGGAAGAAATGATTTTCTTAACTTGATCTGCGCCAATTTCCTTCTCTGTTATCATAATTATTGATTAAGTCCGCGGATAAATATTTTTCTTAGTTTTAAAATTATCCAGTTAATAAAATAAAACAGAAGTGATTAAATATTTCCGCACTCCTTCTCCAGTATGCTCTCCCCGAACTCCAATGAGAGGTTCTTTACCACCTTCCCGAGGAATTCCATCTGATCCACCTTCCTTCCGATTTCCTTGCTCAGTGACGTCATAACACCTGGATCCAAATCGCACGGGGAAATTGCGTAGAATTTAGAGAGATCAGTAGTGAGGTTGATCGCTATTCCATGAAGTGTTGTAGAGCCCCTTATACCAAGTCCGATAGAACAGATTTTTCTCTCCCCAACCCATACTCCGGTTCTTTCGAAGAGTTTTCCCTCACCCCTCACCCCATACTCCCCCAGCGTTGAAACAAGCGCGTTTTCTATCTTTATTATGAGGTCCCTCACATTCATCCCCCTATCCTTCAGGTTGATAATGAAGTAAAGGACAAGCTGACCCGGGCCGTGGTATGTGAGATTACCCCCTCTCTCCACCTTTATTATATTTACATTATAATTCCCGTAATCCCCCTTGAAATGAATCCCTCCGGTATAAACATCCGGATGCTCCGTTGCTATTATAACATCCTCTATTTCTCCTCTCTCTCTTCTGGCGTTTAACTTCCTCTGCATTTCCAGACAGGAGGAATACTCCATGGGTATGCACTTGAGCATTATCACTGTTACGAAATGATGAATTACTATATTTCACTAATTCCCGCAACACTCGTTACTCTCGATCTCATTGAAGCGGGCTAATTTTTTCAGGAAACCTTGATTCTGACATCCTCTCATCCGTGAAGGATTTGAGGTTCCTGATTCAAAGACACATAGCTAATACCCTCATGATTAAGGTATCCCGCCAGAGGTATCTCCACAGGCGTGAATTCGGGAATGCCCTTCCCTAATTTAATGAGACCCATATTCCTAATGTTTATTGCAGCATTCAGATCCCTGTCAATGGTTAAGCCAC
>Ga0080003_1000315_pt1 | contig 33398 bp, 31 predicted proteins | sample JossMetagenome_FD_69206 | JGI IMG/M metagenome (GOLD analysis project Ga0080003, IMG submission 69206) | Hot spring microbial communities from Joseph's Coat, Yellowstone National Park, USA - JC2_E (SPADES assembly) (version 2) | ecosystem: Environmental > Aquatic > Thermal springs > Hot (42-90C)...
GACTTGAGAGCCTCCGTGTCACGCACCCTCTAGCAGAAATCACAAGCCTGGAAGGCATATCCGGATGCTCAGTACGGTGTGTCCAGTACGTCTCAGGATGCAATTTCACACCGTTCTTGCAACGCTTCTGCCAGCCAACAGCACAGACAGCGTTGAAACAATCAGTGTACTCAGGGAGTGTGCGCAAGAGGATTTCAGCCTGTTCGGTTGTAGGTTGTAGAAACAATCGGATTGTCCTCCTCATACTTCACATACTATCCTATTTTGCGAAGCGAGAGTAACAGCACTCCTCCCCATGCCTAAAGGAAGGGGTCTTGCGCGATGCTGTTGGCTGATGAACTAACTAAAACGGACTTCATCCCAGCCTTTAAAAAGTGGGATTTCATGCGGGACTTTCTGTAAGGGCAAAAAAAGCGCATGAAGAGATAATCTACTAATCTATAGTTTAAAAAGGGTAGAAAAGCTTATTCAGGCCTAAAACTTAGGCTAGTAATAATTCAACAATAACTTTTCAACCAGGAACTGATTTTCTTAAAAATTTTTCTCAATAAACTCTATTCCTCTTCTACAAATTTCTTTTCCATACTCAGTCCAAAGTCCAGTACCCCAATACCTATAACAGCTTGTCTCACCGACCAACAAATAAAACAAGGCTTGCCTATATTTCGAATCCTTTGAGGAAATACCCTTTTCAAGGACTTTTTCATAAAAAAGTCTACTCAACTGCTCCATAGGACCAAGAAGGTCTCCATAGCCTTGTACCCAGGAAATATTATTTGTCCAACTTCCCCCCTCCATCGAAAACCGTGGATTTTCTTTTTTTACTTTCTCGATTGTTTCTGAAAGCTTCTGTGGACCATCTCCTGGCTCGAACCTTTGAAAAAGATAATGTTGATGAATTGGTTGAATAGTAGGATAGTCTTCTTGTTTGATGCCTAAATGATCCAAATAGGCTAGATATTCACTTACGTTTAAAATCGGTGTAGGACTATAAGAGGCTTCTTTAATCACTTCAAAATATTTTGGAGGAAATTCATTCATCATAACTCCACCATTCTCCCCATCAGCAATTTGTGTCACAAGAGGAGGGAGAGTTCTGTTAGAAAATTCAACTCGGTTAAGTCCCTTAGCCTCATACCATGGTTGCATTTGACCCACTAACTTTGTATCGGATCCCTGAGTTTTTATAATAGCAATGATCGAAGCTACTTCTCCGTTGGCGTTTACACAAGTAAGTCGATGAGGAATGTGCTTAAAAGACAGAGGATGCCCATCAGGTCTTTCAACCGTATGTTCTTGAACTAAAACCCATTTGTACCCACAATCTAACAATGTTCTCACAAAAGCATAAGCAACATCAGGATGGTTGGGAAGAGCCATCTCGGGCGGAGAAAATCCTCTAACACGAGACAAAGCCTCAAAGCCAAAAAGGCTACCAAAGTGTTGTCGCCAGGCTTCAACGTGCAGACGAAAATCCTGAATTGGAGTGGAAGGAGCTACAGCGTGTCCCCAGGCTGTTCCGAGAAATTCTGTTGCTTTTCGACAAGTAGGATCATTAGAAAGAGTATAGAGTGCCTCCAGGATATCTCGGCTTCTCATTTGTTCAAAGCCATACAGCAAGCACCCCGAATAGTCGAGCATCACCCTGGGCTGTTTATTTTGCGAGAGTAATTCAGGAATAAACTCTCCCATTCGTCGATAGCACCACTGAAAAACAGGAGCATTATGGCTATCGCCATCCCCCAAATGTTCAAGCATAAACTGCAAATTACTGATTATCTGAGCAGATCTTAAGTCTGTACCGCCAGCTGGTATTAAAGGTTGATGCATATGAAGAGCAATGGATGCGGCACTTTTTATCTGCTCGAAATCAATTCCAGTGGCATCTAAACTAATCTTCTCTTGTTTTTGAATTGCCTCTTTAAGCTCTTTTTCTTTACCACAAAAGTCAGGTAGCTCCCCCATCATATGTCCTCCAGTAGTGCATTTCTTTCCCAGTCAGGCAGTTTATATTCCCAACTTTTTCCTTTGCAGAATTTTTTTTAATTCCAAAAGCTTAGACCATTTTCTGCAGTTGGCAAGCCTATGGCTTAGGCAATTTAAAAAGCAAGTTGATAGAAAACAATTAAATTATTTGTAATCAAATACTTATAAATTGGCATACTTCTTGCTTTTAATTCAATAAAAGAAAAAAAAATGATTGCTAAAGCCTTTGGTTATTTTTCAAAAGATAAACTGGCCTATTTACTTTGTATGTTTTTAGCTGCCAGCGTTCATGGATTGCTAGCATTGATTTCTCTTCCAAACAAGAATAGTTCTGAAATAGAAAAAAATAGCTTTTTTTCCCAAACAGATTCTTCTTCCTCTATTGATCTTGTTTCAAGTTCAGAGCATTTTTCTTCTTCTCTCCCTATTGCTGAAGCCCCAAAACCTCCCCTTCCCCCTATTCCTTCTCCGTTGCCAACCAATCCGAAAGGACCGAAAAACATCCCGCTGAATAGTCCACGAGCTATTTCTCAATCTCAAACAAAAAGATGCGCCTTCCATGCGCCAAACAAAGAGTATAGTCAATATTCTTTATCCACTTCTTTCCTTTCCCCACCCCCTTATCCATACGAAGCCCGTCTTCATCATATGGAAGGGACAGTCGTTATTATGCTCGATGTACGGAAAGGAAAAATCGTCAACTCTCAAATTGTTCGCTCTTCTGGATATCGCCTCCTTGACAAAACAGCAAAAGATTGGATAGATGCCCATTGGAAATTTCCACTGCATGTCAATCGGCTCATTAAAGAAGCAGTGACCTTCGAACTGGATGATTCTCCTCTTCCATCCAATGAAAAATACTATCAGACAAGTTATATTCCTCAGTAAAAATCTATTTTAATCTTGATGGGTACTTTTTTTTTTCTATAGTTAGCTACCGTTTTGGTAGGTTTCATGTCTTTTTTTCAAAAATATTGGATCGTCTTTTTTTATACCTATTTTTTGGTCTTTTCTTCCCTAGCTTTCACTAATAATCAGGAGATAAACAAGAAGAGTACCCCAATGGGAGTAACTTCAAAAGAGGAAGAAACTGGCTATGTAACTGAAAATAAAAAAGAACTATTTAAAGTTCAACGCCTTCGCTCGGCAGCGATACAAAAAAGAGGGATTTGTCCTTCCAATCTTTGGGTCTATGGAAAGTTTGAAGCACAAAGTAGTCCACATGATGGGTTAATTGTATGTTTAATAGCTGGAGATAAGACTAAGAGAATTGCCAGTTCTTCTGGGATGGCTGTGGGTGCAGGTATCATTTTTTGGCCATTGATCGGCGTTCCAGCATTTTTCAGCAGTAAGCACCTCGATCATGTGATTCTGGTCGTTCATTCAAGTTGTCCTCCAATTAAAAAGAATTCTATTCTTTATATTTCTCCAGAGGCCCCTGCAAGGGTCCTTGTAAATATGAAAACAGATGCCGGATATCATCTTATGGAGTTAGAAATGATTTTTCCTCCTCAGATATTGTCCCAGGAATAAATAATGAAACATGTAGTCTTATCCATTGTTTGGATATTTTTCTTCTTCTCCTCTTTTTCTTATGCGGCAGAGAAAAATACGGCTCTGAAAGAATATCAAAGACTTGGATTTAGTAAAGAAAACTCCCACTTAGTTCCAATTGAAGAAATCCCAAAACTTGCTGATATCCAAGGGGAACTCCGTGAAAACCTTTGGTCTTATGGAGAATTTGCCTTTAAATCAGTCATTGCTCCTGAAGTCATCGAAGCCATTCCCTTACGATCTAAATTCCAAATAATAGAAGAAACTCCTAAAGTTCATTCAAATCGAAGTACGAAGGGAACAAAAACATTTGTTTTAATTGTCAGTCCTAAAAAATCACTACGTAACCTCATTAAAAAAGCTCCAGCAACCTTCTCCATACCTGCAACAACGCCTGCAAAAGTCGCTGCCATTGTCCAAAATTCAGAAAAAAACTTCATCATTACTTTAGTAACCGTTGAGCCACCAAGAATTTCTCACGACTGAATTCTTTTCTTTTGTATATAAATAGGCGATTTCAGAAACACAATCATCTATCCTGAGAAAATAGTTTGTTGACCCTTTTTATGGCTTTTTATATGTCACTACTCTACCCCAAGTGCTTTTCGTTCCCCAAATCCCTGAACGCAAACATTCCAATTGAACAATCTGACTGTGGTCAACAAAAAGATTCACCTCCGGACCGTAATCCTTTATATACCAAGAAAATACCTCTGGATCAGCTGCTTCGAACATTAATGTTTCCAATCCTAGTTGATCAATAAACTCCGCTATAATCTCCCTTTTCCACACAGCAACATTTTCAGTGATCCCTTCTGATTCTACCATTATCAGATAGGCTCCAGCCTCTAGAAAACTTTTTGCCTGTTTGATCGCCCATTTTGTACTTTTTGTTCCTTCTGCTTCTAGTTCTTCAGCTCTAGTAGCCCCTCCGGCTCCAAACTGTACTCCTACCTCAGGTTTTACTTTTAACCCCACTTTTTGCACTTTTTCAACGAGCCGAAGCAAATCACCAAAAGGAGCAGTTACAAAGCCAGCAGAAATCTCAATAATATCAAAACCGATCGATTGGCATTCGTTCACATATTTATCAATCAATTCTGACCCCATCGTCAATACTCTTTCGATGAATCCTCCCGTGGATACCAAAACATTGTGGCTATGGCAAAGGTTTATGATGTCTTTAAGGGCTCTTTTAGACATCAATGTAAAAGAGCCACCAGCAAACTTAAGGATATCAATGTAGTTACCCATTGTGGTGAATAAATCTTCTAGATAATGCCTACCAACTGGGGTGTAATAGGGGCCACGGATTTCGGTAAGGCCAACTTTTCTAGGCTTCTGCTCTCTTTCATTAAGAGGAATAAAATCGAATGCCCGCTCGTTTTTTTCATTAGCCAGATCCATAGACTGCTCCTTTGATTTTTTTTTTTAAATTTTATGAAAAAAGATCTTTTAGTTTTGGAGAAGAGTAAAAGAAAAAAGAAGGGTCAACCAAATTTAATCAGCTTACTTTTTTAGGAAGAATTGTTTACACAGCTCTAAAAAAGTGGTTTCTAAAAGGCTAAGTTTTCTTCCCATTCTATATACGAAAACCCATTTTCTGATAATAGGTCTAGCGATTAAAGAAAGAGAGAGAAGCTTGCCCTTTTTTAGTTCTTCTTTGGCAATCCAACCTGGTAAAATGCCAATTCCAAGACCCATTTTGACCATCTCTTTAATGGAGCCGGTTTCAGCTAATTCGATGAAATTTTTTGGATACAAAGATTGTTCAGCAAATGCCCTCTCAACTATATGAAAAGTAGTATCGTTCTTATTTTTTATTAAGTAATGAGCAGTTTCTATCTCCTTTTTAGAAATATCCTTTTTTCGAGTCAGGGGATGAAAAGAGCTTACTAAAAAAAGGATTTCATCCTGGAAAAGTTCTAGCATAACCAATCCCTCAAAGGGAACTATTGGCTTAATGGAAAGGGCAAAATCCACTTTTTTCTGTTCGACCAATTCAATCGCCAAAGGAGAATTGGCTGGAATGATTGAAAAAAGGCAGTCAGGAAAACTTTCTTGGAATTCCCTGTAAATCTGTGGAATGAAATATTGACAACTAAGCGAGCTTGTTGAAAAAACAATTTTTTTGGGTCCTTCCCTTTTAAGATTTTCTATATCAATTCTTGCTTTTTCCATTCCTGCCAATATTTCTTTTGCTAAGACCAAAAATTCTCTACCGATCGCCGTAAGCGATGGATTCTTTCCTTCCCTATCAAAAAGTCGACATCCTAATTCTTCTTCTAACGATTGAATTGTTCGGCTCACAGCCGGTTGACTCAGATGCAATGATTTTGCGGCCTGCGAAAAGCTTTCGGATTCAGCGGTATTGACAAAAATGTAAAGAGCACGACTATCGATTGGATAAGCCATACAATTATTTTATAAATCCTATTCTATTTATACATATTATTCAATATCAATTTGCATCCCCCTTTGGCATTCTACCTGCTTGAGAAAAGAGACAAAGTTGGAAGAGGGGGGGAAGTAACACGAGGAGGTAGAGCATTGAGGATAGGATCTAAAATAACCATTGGTTATGTTCCTTTGATCGATTGTGCTCCGTTGGTCGTAGCTTTAGAAATGGGATTATTTAAAAAGTGGGGTTTTGACGTTCACCTTAGTCCTGAGCCTGGCTGGGCAACGATCCGAGGAAAGATTGTCTATGAAGAGCTGGATTTTGCTCAAGCCGTCTGCGGTCTACCCCTTGTCTTGAATTATGGTTTAAAATCGATTCCCTATCGATGTTCAACAGCCTTCGTTTTGAATCTTAATGGCAATGCAATCACTCTTTCTAAAAAATATAGCTCGATCTTAGAAAATGAACCTTTTGAAAACTATGGAAGGATTTTAAAAGCAACCAGCGCCCTTCCTCTACTTTTTGGTGTAGCTTCCACTTTTTCTAGCCACTATTTTCTCCTTCTTCGATGGCTTCAAAAGATAGGCTTAAATCCACAAAAGGATATTCGCTTTGTTCCCTTGCCTCCTCCTCAAATGCCTCTTCACCTCAAAGAAGGATTTATTGATGGCTTTTGTGTTGGAGAACCATGGAATTCTGTTTCACTGTTCGAAAAAACGGGTTATTGTGTGGCTACAAGTCTTGACCTAGCTCCAAGACATCCCGAAAAAGTATTGCTTGCAAATGCAAAGTACAAAGAAAGAAAAAGGGAAGAACATATACGGATTGTTGGCTCTCTTATAGAAGCCTGCCAATGGGCAGACAGCCCTCTTAACAGACAGGCTTTGGCCGAAATGCTGCACTATGGGGGATGGATTGCTCAGCCTCTAGAAGTGCTTCGACACAGCCTTATTGGACCTTTTCGAATGGGGAAAAACATCTTTATTCCAGGACAGGCATTTCATGTCTTTAGTCAAGGCAATGCCAACAGCCCCTCAAAAGAAAAGGAACAGTGGATTGTTAATGAAATGGTTGATGCTGGAGTATTAAAGATAGGAGAAAGAAAAAACCAATCGTTTTTTGATCCTGAAATTTATAAGCAAGCTGAAAAAATAGTGGCTCAACAAAAAGCAAATACCTTGCCCATTTCTATTTGAACCATTCTAGAAAAAAAACAGAAAAATGGCTGCTAATAGGAACAGCGCTAATAATAGCTTGAATTAGAATAAATTAGCTGAGAATTATTTTAAATTTTTTTTCTAAGCCCAAATTCCATTTTTTGATGCTATCTTCTCCCTTTTCATTACGACTATAACTTTCCTATAACCCATCCAGCTTTAGAGCCAACATTTTCTCTCTCCTTTCTTCCTCCCTCTGTTCAATCAAAAACTCCCAACACCCCTTAGCAATATCCACTAGAAAACTATGCGAAAGGACAAAACTCCTAAAGGTTCTCACATATTATAAAAATATATCATATATAAAAAGTATTATATGCGTAAATGTAATATATATAATGCAAAGGTTTCATGGATAATTTTAATTAATTCTGTAAAAAAAGAACATTTATTGCTTTATATGTTTCAAAAGAAATATGATCGAAAAACATATAAAAGACAGAATATATGCAAAATATTCAACGCATTGTCCCTTTTGTAGTTATCAGTGTGCCATATGGGTTGTTCAGGATAGTCATGGGTTTAGGGTAGAATCAAGAGAGTTTGCTACAAATAAAGGTGAAATTTGCATTAAAGGATGGCATGCCGCTGCCTTAATTGAACATCCTAAAAGAGTTCTTAATCCACTCATCCGATCCAAAAAAGACAATGCCTTTAGAGCATCTAATTGGGAAGAGGCTATTTCTTTTACAGTAGAAAAGCTTTCCCAGATTCGATCACAGTGGGGAAATAGTTCTATCTTCGTTTATGGGAGCGGGAGTTTAACCAATGAAAAAGCTTATCTCCTTGGAAAATTCGCCCGTGTTGCCTTGCAATCTTCAGCAATCGATTACAACGGAAGATATTGTATGGCTTCGGCATCTAAAGCTCTTGAAATGGCTTTGGGAATAGATAGAGGGCTACCCTTTCCCATCGACTATATTGCCCATACTGATTTGCTCTTACTCGTTGGAACAAACCCATTGGAAACCATGCCTCCCATTCGGACCCATTTTGACTGCTTGAAAAAAAGGAACAAAAAAATCATCGCTATTGATCCAAGGCCTACCCCAACAACTACCTATGCGGATGTGCATCTGCAAATAAAACCCGGAACCGATGGTATCCTAGCCAATGGTTTGCTCTATCTGTTGATCCAAAAGAAAGAATAAGATCGACCACTATTTTATTCGTAATTACACTTATGGATTTGAAAAGATCCCCAACTCTGTTTCTTCTTTTTGGCCTGCCAAAGTTGAAACTCTGACATGTATTTCTCAAAGAGAGTTATTGAGGGTAGCTGAACTTTTAGAAACCGAAAAGAACATTGTCATTCTTACTGGAAGGGGGTGTGAACAGCAAACCCAAGGGGTTTTTAACGTCCTTTCCTTTATCAACCTTGCCCTAGCTCTTGGGATTGTAGGAAAAGTAAATTCAGGATTTGGTACTTTGACTGGTCAAGGCAATGGGCAAGGAGCCAGAGAATTTGGGCTCAAACCTGATCAATTGCCAGGTGCTCGAAGCAATCTTGATTCTTTCGACAGGAACTATATCGCCAGGCTCTGGCAAATCGATGAAAAGGATTTACCATCCTCTGACAAAAGTGTAACCGAAATTTTTGACTCCCTTGCAAAGCCGCAGGGTATTAAAGCGATGCTAGTCTTTGGAGCCAATCCTATTGTATCTTCTCCCAATAATTCAAAGCTCAAGCGGCTTTTCCCACAGTTGGAATTTCTCCTTGTATGTGATTCTTTCCTTTCCGAAACGGCAGCGATGGCTGATGTTGTTTTACCCACAGCGATTTGGGCTGAAGAAACAGGTACAGTCACAAATCTTGAAGGCCGTGTCTTGCTCAGACCAAAAATCTTAGATCCTCCGAAAAACGTTAAAACAGACCTTGAAATCATTCACTTACTAGCTGAAAAGTTTGGCTATGGAGTAAGGTTTTCTTCAGATCCACAAGCCATCTTTGAAGAACTTCGAAGAGCTACCGCTGGAGCAGCTGCAGATTATTCTGCAATTACCTACCAAAGGCTTTCTAGAGGAGAAGAGCTTTATTGGCCATGCCATTCTTTCCTAAGCAAAGGTCAAAAAGATATCTTCCTTAGCAAAAGATTCCCTACAGATAAAGGGAAAGCAAAATTTCATCCCGTTTATCCCATCGCTTTTCCTGAAGAACCAAATAGCGAATATCCTTTCTACCTAACAACAGGAAGAACTTTATATCATTACCAAACAGGGGTGCAGACTCGGCTTATTCAAAAACTCCAAGAAAAGGAACCTTCTGTTATCGTCGAGATAAACCCAGCCGTTGCTCGTCATTTTGGAATAAAGGATGGTCAATATGTCTTAGTGGAAACAAAAAGGGGTAAAGGATACTTCAAAGCAAAGTTTTCTCCCAATCTACGGCTCGACACTCTTTTTATCCCTTTTTATTCCAACGGACAGGTAGAAGCCAATGCGCTGACTTTATCCCTTTTTGATCCTCTTTCCAAAATGCCTTCATTTAAGCTGTGTGCAGCTAAGATTCAATCCCCTACGGAGCAAACCACGCACACTGAAATAAGAAAGGAAAAAAAATAATGAAAAAAGAAAAACTCCTCATCATTGGTGCCGGAATGGCTGCTGTAAGATTCCTTGAAGAACTGGTCGAAATTGGAGGGACAGAGCACTATCAGATTACTCTGCTTGGAAAGGAAAGCAGGGTTGGCTACAACCGAATTTTACTCTCCAGTCTGCTTGCTGGGGAAACGGAGCCTCAGGCAATTGAACTTAAAAGTTTACAATGGTTTCAAGAGCATGGAATTGTGGTCAGACCCTATTGTGAAGCCTTACACATCGATCCAATCAATAAAAGAATATGGACTGAAAAAGAAAAAATTCCATATGACAAACTTCTTTTGGCCACAGGAAGTATTCCATCGATCCCTAAATTGCCTGGGATTTTCGATCAATCAGGAAAACTTGCTCAGAGAATATACGCATTTAGAGAAATCAACGATTGTAACAACATTCTCAGGCTTCTTTCAGAGGCAAAAAAGGCAATCGTCATTGGCGGAGGACTTCTAGGGATAGAAGCAGCCTATGGTTTAAAGAAAAGAGGGCTACAGGTCAGTCTTATCCATCTTATGGGCCATTTGATGGAAAAGCAACTCGATGGAATGGCGGGAGCTATTTTAAAACAGGAGTTAGAAAAACTTAATATCCAAGTCTTGATAAAAACAAGAACGATCGGCATAGAAAATAAAGGCAATAGCCTGGCCATCTTATTTGAAAATCACAAAGAAGCCCTAGCAGATCTCGTTGTTATTGCTACGGGAATTGAACCAAACTGCCAGTTGGCTAAAAACTCAGGGATTGCTGTAAACAAAGGCATTCTTGTCGATTCTCGTATGGAATCGATTTCTCATCCTGGGATCTTTGCTATAGGCGAATGCATCGAGTTTAATGGCCAAACCTACGGTTTAGTTGCCGCTGCTTGGCAGCAAGCCGCTATAGCCGCACGATCACTCATGGGCAAAGCCCATACACAAGGCTACAATGGTTCTCTGCCGATTGCTCGATTGAAAGTTGCCGGAATCGACCTTCTTTCTTTTGGCCGCATTGAACCAGAAGGTGGGGAAGAGAGTGTGCTCTATGCCGAACCAAACCGAGGAATTTATAGGAAAATCGTGATCAATGAAAAGAATATAATTGGAGGGATTTTCCTTGGACCTTCATCCCACGCATTAGAAGCAGTGCAATTCTATGAAAAATCCCTCCCCCTAACCTGTGCTCCAAAAGATCTTCTAACCGAAGGAACCGTCACAACAAAAGAAGAACCAATAGAAAACAAACCGGAGGATTTTCAAGTATGTAACTGCAATGGAGTAACGAAAAAAGAAATTCTACAAGCTATTCAAAAAGGCTCTTCTACCCTCAAAGAAGTCATGACCATCAGTCGAGCTGGAACTGGATGTGGTAGTTGCAGAGGTCTTGTACAAAGACTCTTTGAAAATACAACTCAAAAGTCAATTTCTGACGATCCTTCCATCCATTATTATGTACCTTGCATTCCTTTGAAAAAAAGGGAACTGATCGAAGAGATTAAAAAAAGACAACTACGAAGCGTTTCAGCTGTCTTTCAACAACTAGCAGGAGGAAAAGAAGAAGCTGCCTCCAAACCGGCGTTAGCCAGCGTTTTAAAAACCATCTGGGCTAAATCATACAAAGAAGAACCAGATGCGAGATTCATCAATGACCGAGTTCATGCAAATATTCAAAAAGATGGGACCTATTCGGTAGTTCCTCGAATCTATGGAGGCATCACCACTCCTGAACAACTACGAAAAATTGCTGATGTCTCCGAAAAATATAAGATCCCCATGATAAAAATTACAGGAGGCCAAAGAATAGACTTGCTTGGACTAAAAAAAGAGCAACTGCCTTTGGTATGGAAAGAGCTGAGAATGAATTGCGGTCATGCCTATACGAAAGCTTTCAGAACCTGCAAAACCTGTGTTGGAATCGAATTTTGCCGATTTGGTGTAGGCGATTCTACTAAGCTTGGGATAGCAATTGAAAAGAGATTTCAGGGAGTAGAAACTCCAGCAAAGCTCAAGCTTGCGGTAAGTGGTTGTTCGAGGAATTGTGCAGAAGCCACTGTCAAAGACATTGGGGTTGTAGCTATTGGAACAGGCTGGGAAATTTATATTGGAGGGGCTGCAGGGTCAAGGGTTAGAGCTGGAGATCTTCTCACAGTCGTTAAGGATCATGAGGAGGCGCTTGTATGTATCGGCCGGTTCATTCAATACTATCGAGAAAACGCAAAATATGCAGAAAGGAGCTATAGTTTTGTTGAACGGCTTGGAATCGAAGCAATAAGATCTGAAATACTCTCAGCTCCGGAAGCCGAAAAAAACAGGTTAGATAGAGAAATAGAACAGGCGATAGCGGCCTACGATGATCCTTGGAAAGCTGCCCAACAGGAAGAATTTCCCTATCAATTTGCTTCTGAAACAAGCTGTCCTAATCCCATTTCCTAAAATCCTAAAAGGAGAACGAATAATGAATGGCAATATGCTGGATAATGAGAGGCTCTATCAAGTATGTCACCTCAACGAACTGGTCAGTGGCATAGGTAGATGCTTTCGAATTGGAAAGATAAAAATTGCCCTCTTTAAAACCCATACAGGGAAAATATGGGCAGTCGAAGGCCAATGCCCACATCAAGGAGGGCCAATTGCCGAAGCTCTATGTGATGAAAAGACCTTCATTTGTCCACTGCATGCTTACTCTTTTTCTTTTGAAACGGGCAACTGCACAATCTCTGAAAAGTTTCGAATTAAAGTTTATCCTACCTTTGTAAAAAACCACCAGATTTTTATAAAAATCCCCATGGCTACAAACAACATTAGCCCGAAATGCTCTCCCTCATGAAAAAGCCCTTTTTTTCCAATGTCTTTGTCAATAAACAAAGCCTTTTGACCCTTTGTTCTTCTTTTCTCTATTTCGACATCAGTTTTGCCATATGGGTGATTCTTGGGGCTGTGGGGACCTTTATAGCAGATGAACTGAAGCTGACACCGGTAGAAAAAGGTATTATGGTGGCTATACCTATTATTTCAGGAAGCAGTTTACGAATTGCCTTGGGAATAGCTGAATTAGGCTATGGAGAGAAAAAAACGGCTCTTATTGCCATGGGAGTTTCGTTTATCCCCCTCGTCTGGGGTTTTGTATTTGCCCATACTCTTAAAGAAATATATCTCATCGGTATCCTTCTTGGAGTTGCAGGAGCAAGTTTTGCCGTCGCCATTCCAATGGCAAGCAGGTGGTTTTTGCCGCAGCATCAAGGACTTGTTTTAGGACTGACTGGAAGCGGAAATAGCGGCACGCTTCTTAGCACACTTTTCGGTCCTATGATTGCACACAGATACGGGTGGCATTCGGTTTTTGGCTTTTTCTTCCTGCTCTTATTCATTGTTTTCCTTTTCGTGTTTTTTTTTGCTGAAGATGCTCCTCGGCCCCAGAATGAAAGAATTACAAAGGAAAGTATCTGTCGAGTGCTCTGTCAGAAAAAGACATGGCTTTTATCCCTTTTGTATAGCCTTTCTTTTGGTGGTTTTATAGGTTTCTCAAGCTATCTGGGATTCTTTCTGGTCGATGAGTATGGAGTAGAGAAAGTAAACGCGGGGGGGCTTCAAACTTTGCTCATTGCCTCTGGAAGCCTTTTAAGGCCTTTAGGTGGAGCCATAGCCGACAAATTGGGCGGAATGAAGGTATTGATTCTTTTATTTAGTTTAGGTAGTTTTTTTGCTTTTCTTCCCTCCTTTTACTTTCCTCTGCTTTTAGAATTAACTCCAATATTTTTTATGATGGGATGCCTTGGCCTAGCCAATGGAGCCATATTTCAATTGGTGGGCACGCAAGCTGCCTCCCATATTGGCTTAACGACAGGAATTGTCGGAGCTGCAGGAGGCATTGGCGGTTTTCTCTTACCTATTTTTCTTGGAAAAATCAAAGAATCTTTTGGTTCTTGCTCTTTTGGTTTCAGACTCTTTTCGCTCTTTTTTTAATTTGCGGAATCATCTCTATTGTCTCGCTATCAGAAGGCAAAAGACCTTTCCCTCCATATCCTTTTTTGGAAAGTCCGCATAAAAGCAAGAAATTCCTTTTCTTCCCTTTTTTAACTTTTGGATCCAAAGAGGAAGAGGAGATCGAAAAAAGAAAAAAATGAGCCAGAGGCAGATTGTATTTTATCTGACTCCCCTTTTTTTAATCACTTGTATTTATCCTGATAAGGGAGTGGGTTCCACAGCCGATGCTGTGGCAGAGGATGCTTTAGCCGTTCCACCAATAAAAGTCAAAGGGCAAGTGCCAATAGAATCAAAGGAAAAGTCTTCCTTTTTGCTTTCACCCTCGAAAGGCTTCGGACCAGTGGACATCTTAGATAGTCCTCGCACCGTTTTTACAATCGACAAAACACTCATTCAGGCGTTAGGGATGGGATTGCAGCCTTTTTTAGATCCTCTAAGCGTGGTCTTTTATATCCCTTCTGCTTATTCATCGGTAAACTACGGTCTAGGGATAGCTCCCTTCTCAAGAGGCTATCCTTCTACTCCCTATATTAATGGCATTGAAATGAACATCCAAAACGGCGCCTTCCAAGGAATTCCGATGAACTGGAACATGATTGAATCGTTCGATTTTATCGAAGGTCCCGCACAAGCAATCTTTGGAGCCACCCAAACAAGCTCTGGAGTGACCAACTATCTAACAAAACAACCCTATTTTGATTCTTTTCGTGGATCAGCTCAATGGACCACTGGTATGTACGAAAAATATATGTGGCTTATAGACTTAGGAGGACCAATCTCTCCAAATATTGCTTATAGAATCAGCTATCAAGGCATGGAAAATGGAAATTATTATCAATATGTTCACAACGATCAACAAAACCTATATTTTAATGTAGGATTTCACTCTCCAGAGAACTATCAAGTCGAATTTCTCGGCGATTTCGGAACCTATGACTATACTCCTCTTTTTATGTGGATGAATAGGCCAACGGAAAACTTAATTGAAAATGGTCTCTATTCTTCTGGATCTCTTTCGCCTTCCTTAATCAATGTGGGACAAATAAATAATCCTCCCTATTCCCTCTATGCCGGTCCTCTTCTTCCAATCAGCCGTAGGATCCTCCTTCAAAATCCGGAAGGTGGGGCTCGGGCTATGCTAGGAATGTTACAGTTGATTCAGAAATTTTCAATTAATGACCGGTTAAAGATTTTAGACAATACCCTGGTGTGGTCTAACCGGGAACAACTCCTGCAGCCCCCTGTTTATTATTGTCTTTCGAGTAGGGGAGATTATGAAATTGGGCACCGAACGGAGTGTGTTGCCAATATCGAATTTCCAGAAGCTAATTCAACTTTTTCATTCACTGATCTGATGGATAGTGGCATTGAATGGCATATCCAAAAAAATCTCGATTATGTAGCCACCTCTTTCTTTGGAGCAAATAGCTGGGATATGGTTTCAAGCTTACCTACTAGCTGGAATATGATTTCTTCTTCTTTTTTCCAAAAGAATATAATGAATCCCCATGCAAAATTTGGGGGGCTTTGGCCAATTCCTGGTGCCCCAAATGGCTATTTTTTTAATCCTTTAAATGGTTCTGGAGGATCTACAAATAGCTTTTTTTTCTCTATAGCTCCTTTTATACAGCAAACAATAAGCTTAAACCAATCTTGGAACCTTTCTCTAGGGCTAAGAGATACCAACTACTTTGTACAGGCTCAAACTCCTCCTGGAACTCCTCCAATGCTTTTTAAGGAATTAAAAACAACACAATCCCTCCCCCTCTTCTCAATCAGTCCTAGTTCCATGCCCTTTGAGTGGATGAACATTTATTTTACGTACATCTTCGAATATACTACTGATGCAGCAGTCCTTGGCGGGTACTCTCCTCTTTTTAATTCCCAATCCTTCCATCAAGGCGACAAGCTCTATGAAGCTGGCATAAAATTAAACATTTTAAACAAGCGGTTGTTTATTGATGGCACAATTTTTTCCCAAGACCTTTGGATCGATAATGTAGGACTGACACCTACAAAGACAACAGTGAATGGTTTTGAACTGGACTTTTCTTATAAACCTCACCCATCCTTACTCTGCCGGCTAGGCTATGCCTACCAATATGGGATGGAAGACTGGACAAATGTCGGTCATGGCCCCTTAGAAACTCAGACTTACTCTACCAGTGAGGCACTACTATTTTCTTTACCTCTAAACAACAATGCTTTTTTTCCTGCTGGCGTTTATCCATTTATTGGCTGGCCAACAAATGTTATAGATGGCATGATCAACTATGCTTCCTCTTCAGGATTAGGATTTACGGTAGGGCTTAGTTGGTTTAGTAGACAATTTCTTGGGTATAACTATGCTGATTCCATTCCTCCTGAATTTATTATTAGAACACGGCTTTTTTACTCCCTCCCCCACTGGCAATTTTCCCTTTACCTTTTCAACACAACGGATAATAAATACTGGTTACCTTTTGGGGCAGGAATTCAAGCGGCAAGAATTTTTGATTACGCTAATATTGTTCCAGGAATGCCTTTTTGGATTCAAGGAACCTTAAGCTATTTGTTTTAGAATCTTATTCTTAATTTTAGAAAAATTTCCTTTTACTTTTTACGAGGACTGCCTTGGTATGAAGCTTTCCAACGCCTTAAAGAACATTAAAGAACGTCTTGAAGAAAATAAATTTATTATATAGCTTCATTTACAAAAATTGTAAATTATTTTTCTTTTTATGACGCAAGAGCAAATAAAACTTATCCAAAAAAGTTGGCTCCATGTGATAGAGAAGGCTGATGAAGCAGGATTACTTTTTTACAAAAGGCTCTTTGAGGTAGAACCTAATGTACGATCTCTTTTTAGAGAGAATATTGAAAAACAAGGTAGAAAACTAATAGATGTCTTAAATTGGATAGTTTTAAACCTTCAAGATATTGATACGGCTTTGGATGCTGCAAAAGAATTAGCCCGTCGGCATGTTAAGTATGGAGTGGAAGTGGAACATTATCCGTTGATTGGACACACACTTATTTGGACACTTGGAAAAATCATTGGAAAAGAATGGAATAAAGAATTGGAACAAACCTGGATAAAGGCTTATGAAGCGCTGGCCCAGGTTATGATTGAGGAGCATAAAAAAAGCCAATCTTTCGAATATCTCGTAAGGTATCTGGAACAAGAGCTTTCTCAAATAATATCCGATCTGTTTGCAGCGAACCCAGATATTCTTGGTATCGTCATCTCTACAAATAAGGGAGCAACGGTCAGCCGATGCAGTTTCTCAAACTATTCAAACATTATTGCTTCCGTTGTCAGCTCCACTATTGGACATGCCAAAAGGCTATGTGAGTTAGCAGGAGCAGGAAATATATTGGAAACAAAGATCACGGGAACTCAGGTGCAACTTTACATTTGTATGGCTGGCCCCCATTCGGCCATTGGGATCCTTTATCCTACTGATTCTTACGAAGGCGTGATTGCTCTTTTACTTCGAAAGGCAGCAGAAAAAATCAAAACTCTTTTGCTCACTTTCCCTTAACAACGATAACAGCTTCAGACCTAAAAAATCCATAAATAAATAGATTACTAAATCAATGGAAAGAACGCTTGAGCCTGAACTAATGCTTGATCCGCATCAAGCTTTTGCCTATGCATCGGCAGACTTTTCCACTGCTCATCAGGCAGTTATCGAGCGATTCGCCGCCATTTTTTCTGCTTTTAATGAAGGATTAGTTCTCGATATGGGCTGTGGGACAGCTGACATTTCCATTCGCTTTGCCAAAAGATTTCCAAGGGCAAAAATAATCGGTGTCGATGGCTCCCCTTCCATGCTCTCCATTGGGAGAAAAAGAATCGAAGAATACCATCTTTCCCATTCCATTGAACTTTTTGAGGGGATAATTCCAACTTGGTCCTATCCAGCTCCTTTTGATGTTCTGCTTAGCAATAGCTTATTACATCATTTGCCAAGGTTATCAATAGCGTGGCAAGCAATCAAAAAGTATGCTAAAAAAGGGGCTTTTATTTTTTTCGCCGATCTTATCCGGCCTGAATCAATAGAAAAAGCAAGACTGTTGACTGAAAGCTATGTTCAAAATGCCCCCTTTCTTTTAAAAAGAGACTTTTTTAATTCCCTACTTGCTTCCTTTACAATCGAGGAGATAAGTCAAGAAATCCAATCTAAAAATCTCTCCTTTACTGTGGAACAAATCTCTGATTTCCATTTGATGATTCATGGAATCTTTAATGGATAAAAAGTTCCAATCCTTATTCAATAAGCAGCATATCGAATCACTTTCAATTCCACAGGAACAATGCCCGAATGGATCATTTCTAGCTTTTCAGCGGCAGGCTTTGACAAATCAATGACTCTGTTTTTGATGAATGGTCCCCGATCATCAATACAAACAATGACTCTACGATTATTTTTTAAATTGTGAACTTCCACATATGTTCCAAAAGGCAAGGTCCTGTGAGCAGCCGTAAACTTGTGTTCTTTTACAAGTTTTCTTCCCACATGACCAGGCTCCGCATACCAAGAAGCCAGCCCTCTTAGCCTAACCTCTGTTGGCATATAGGAAATAGCTTTTTTATGAAAAGGCAAAAGAGAAAAGAGGAAAAATAAAAAAAACATAATATTTTAAACTCTTTTTATTTAGAACTTATTCTTCTAAAAAAAATAAAGATTAAAGTCAACAATTTTTGTTAAAATTTTAAAAGAATGCATATTATTAAAAATAATTATGTTATGGTGAGTCCGTTTTAATCAGTAGATAGAAAAAAAGAAAAAATATATGATCCCCTTTTTTATAAAAAAATATGTAAAATTATTATCTATTTGTATATCAGTAACTTAAAAATACAATTTAATCTTTTTTTCTTATAAGATGAAGCTTGAAAATAAAAATTTTTGCATTTAGAAAATAAGATTTTCTTCTATTTTCTGAGATATTACCAAGAAATTATTTGATGAAACAAAGAATTTTGATATTGTGATGACATGCATCCACTACCCCACCACTATAAAGTTGTTACCTCTGGAGGTCCTTTTGGGAATCTTATTGCAAAAGGTATAGATGAAGATTTGCCACCCATAGAAATCAACGCTCCAGTACAATATGGTGGACCTAAGAATACATGGTCACCGGAGACCCTTTTACCTGCCTCATTATCCAGCTGTTTGATTTTAACATTCGATTCTGTTGCTGAAGCTAACCATTTTCACTGGCATAAAATTGAATGTCAAGCTGACGGAACTCTCGATCGAAAAGATGGGGTAAGGTATTTTGTCCATTTTTCCCTGAAAACCAAACTATTTGTCCCTCCAGGCACAGATAAAGAAAAAGCTCGTAGGTTATTGCGTAAAGCAGAAGAAAATTGCTTGATTACTCAATCTTTAAAAGGATCGGTAGAATTAGAATCAGAAATTATCGAAAATCAATAATTTTATTTTATTAACATTATCTAAGAAGAAAAACTTATAAATAAAAAAGCCCTTTCTGGGCTCCAGAAAGGGTATGTCTTTTTTAATGAGAGCAACCACATCCTCCTCCACATCCACAACTTTTGGATGGATGAGAAGAGGAAGACACTGAGGATTTTTTAGCGGAGGTAAGTACCCCTAATCCCCCAGAAATGATCCGTTGAATAGGTTCGCCTGTTTCTGGATGATGGGTTAGTGGTTTATCCGCAATACTCTGTTCAATTTCGTATCGTTTTATTTCTTCTCCTTCTTTTGTAGGAATTGTCTCATAAACGTAAGTGATCATTTTCCCTCCACTTCGCTTTTTCTAATATAGATTATTTTCAAAACTACTATATAGCATTTTTCAAATGTTGCAACACCTGCATGGGATCTGGAATAGCACTCATCGTTCCTAAACGGCAACAGGCTAAAGAGCCAGAAATCACAGCAGCTTTCAGAGCTTCTTCTATGGATTTTCCCATTACCATCCAAGCACTGAATGTTCCCAAAAAAGCATCTCCAGCACCAGAACTATCAACAACCTGAACTTTAGGGCTTGGGAAATGGACAAAGGAACTATTTTTCATAGACAGAAATGCACCTAATTCTCCTGCTGTTACAACCAAAGCAGTGATTCCATAACGAAAAAAATGGGCTTTAGCTTCTTCCATTGCTTCCAAAAACGAAGAAATCTTAGTCAATTGACAATATTCCTTCTCATTGAGCACAAGCAAATCAGTTAAAGATAAAAGAACTTCAACTCCTTCGAAAGAGGGGGAAAGATTCAAAATAGTTGTCGCTCCTTTTCTTTTCGCATAAGCAAACGCCGATTCAACGGACTTCACAGGAATCTCTAACTGAGCTAATACATAATCGGTCTCTTTTAAAGAAACCAAGTTTGGAAGGATCTGTCCAGCAAGGAGATCGACATTAGCTCCGGGAACAACTGTGATCCGGTTGTTGCCTCTTTTGTCTATTTCTATCCATGCCATGCCAGTAGGATGCTTGTCAGATGCTACAATAGAGGAAGTATCCACTCCATATTGCTGGAGAGTCTGAAATGCTTGCTTGCCGAAAGTATCACTTCCAACAGAGGCTATAAGCTTTGGATTGATCTTCCATACTGCTGCTCCCACCGCTTGATTTGCTCCTTTTCCCCCAACAGAAGTATGTGACTCCAGAGCTAGGACTGTTTCGCCTTCATTAGGGAACCTTTCTACTTTGACTGTCAGATCGATATTACAACTTCCTATAATCCAAAGCATATGACCCTTTCCTATCTTTCAAAAAGGATGATTTCTCTATTGGTATTTTTTTCATTTCATCCCTTCAAAAGAATAGGGTATTCCTCCTCTCCCCTCCCAATGGCCTTTCTCTTTATAAAAAGCTTACCTATAAAAAGGAAGGAAGGTAAGTTGCACTTTTCTTGTCCTAGGACCATCAAATTCACAAAGAAAAATCCCCTGCCATCTCCCCAGTCTTAACCGTCCCTCTTTTACATTACAATGTACTGAGTTCCCTAAAAGAGCTGTTTTAATATGAGCTGCAGTATTGCCTTCGGTATGGCAGTAGGAAGGATCATGCCATGGGACGATCCGGTCTAGAACATAAAGAATATCTTTTATGACATCAGGATCTGCATCCTCCTGAATTGTTAGCCCAGCTGTTGTATGAGGAATGAAAATGTGCAAAAGGCCATCATACCAACCCCGATGTTGGATTTCTTCTTCAATCTTATCTGTTAATCTTAAAAATTGTGAGTGTTTAGCACTTCTTATTTCTAATTCACTAAAATAGTTTGATTCTTGAGTATCCATAAATTTTTGTCTTCCACCGGTTTTCTTGCCTGATTTATGGCATAATTATTGCTTTTTAAAAGTCACGATTGACTTAAATTTCTCTCTCTTTTACTTTTATGGATTCTTTGCTGAAAATAGAGGCGATCGTCAAACCTTTTAAACTAGGAGAAATAAGAAAAAATTTATTCAAAGAAGAGATCTTTTCCATTACAATGTATAAAGTTAAAGGTTTAGAGGAAGAAGAGAATAGAATCGAAAAATATAGAGGCGACGAATATTTCCCAGTATTAAAAACACTCTATAAACTAGAGATTGTTGTCCCCAAAAGCAAGCTACAAACGATCCTTAGGGCGCTTGATAACACTATAAACATCGACAAAAACACAGGTGGCAAAATAACTATTATTCCTATCTCCCGGGTTTATCAGATCGTTGCCCCTAGCCCCTTGACCAAGAAAAATACTTCACAGCTACCCCAAACCTCTATTCTATTTTAAAATAGAAAGAAATTCCTTGAAAAAGGCCCCTTCAGCTTTTTCGATCATTTCCCATGCTATCGCTTCAACTGAACTAATCAACACTCTATCCTGCCTCATTTCTTCTATCCCCAACTGATGGTCAATTTGATTTCTAGAACTGACAGCATCCCCTAAGACATAAGGGGTCTTATCTCTCATCCTCAAATCATACACTGTTTGGCGTACGCAGATATGAGTTTCTATTCCACATACAAGAATATTTTTTGGAATATCAGCAGGCAAGAGGGGACTTGCCGAAAAGGTGTTTTTCGAGAGCCGAGGAACTTCTCCAGAAACTTCAAGAATCTCCTTGCAAGTCGTTCCCAATTTTTCAGGCACCTGCTCGGTGATATAAAGAGGTAATGAAAATAATTTCGCCAATTTGACAATCTGTACGGCTTTCTGCACAACCCTATTCCGATTCTCAATCACAGACAAAAGTTTATCCTGAAGATCGATCAAGAGAACGGCCGTTTTTTTTGTTTCAATCCTCCAGTTCATCTTTTTTTCTTATTTTATTCTCATCCTTTTAACAATCCCTTTTTAAATCAACCCTTCTTCTAGGGCAACGAGATCCTGGTAGCTTTCTCGTTTTCTAATTAATTTTACTGCCTTAGCTGAAACTATTACTTCTGCAGGTTTGGGTCTAGAATTATAATTAGAAGCCATGGAAAACCCATAGGCACCCGTACTGCAGATAGCAAGATAATCTCCGGCCTGCACTTTGGGTAAAGGTCTATCGACAGCAAAACAATCAGAAGATTCGCAAACCGGACCCACAACATCGACAACTTCCATCATCGGGTCCAACTGTTCTCTAAGTGGAATAATTTGATGATACGCTTGGTAAAAAGCAGGTCTGACAAGATCATTCATTGCCGCATCAACTATTATGAACTTTTTAGAACCCCCTTTTTTAACATAAAGAACTTGGCTGACCAATATGCCTGCATTTCCAACAAGAACTCTTCCAGGTTCAACCAAGAGTCTCATGCCCATCGGCTTGACTAAAGGAAGAATCGATTCAACATATCGAGCCAGCGTTAAAGACTCATTTCTTTCTTTCCACCAATCTTCTCTACCACTTTCTATTGCTTGTTCATATACTATTCCAATACCTCCCCCAATATCCAAAAACTCCGCTCCATATTTTTGCTTTGCTTTTTCCACAAGAGGAAGGACTTTTTGTATCGCCTGCAAAAAAGGACCTACCTGTTGTATTTGCGAACCGATATGGATTTGAATGCCTTTAAGCAGCACTCCATCAAGTTTGGAACATTTGTCAAAAAGCTCCGGCACTTGAGAAAGAGCAATTCCAAATTTATTCACATCACTACCCGTTGTAATTTTTGCATGGGTTGCAGCTTGCACATCAGGGTTAATTCGAAAGGCTACAGGAGCCTGTATGGATAGTTTCTTGGCCATTGCCTCAATCGTTAAAAGCTCTTCTTCACTTTCTATAATAAAACTGTAAATACCCACACGCAGAGCTTCTTCAATTTCAGATCGGGTTTTCCCAACTCCAGCAAAGGTGCACTTTTTCGGGTTACCTCCGGCACGAAGAACCCTATAGAGCTCTCCCCCACTAACAAGATCAAAGCCGCTTCCCTGGTTAGCAAGCAATTTTAGTATCCAAAGATTAGAATTGGCTTTGACAGCATAACAAATCAAATGATCAAGAGGTTCCAATAGCTTTTCAAATCTTGTATAATGATCAATAATTGTTTGAGCAGAATAGACATAAAGCGGGGTTCCAAACTCTTTGACAAGACTTAAAACTGGAACATCTTCCACATACAATTCTGAATCTTTATAATAAAAATGATGCATATTTTTTATAAAAACTATAAAAACATCGTCTTAGAAAAATAAAAATGGGAGCAACGAATTACCAATTTAAAACAGCACCTGATTGATACTCCGTTACTCGAGTCTCAAAGAAATTTTTCTCTTTCACTAGATCCATTACTTCGCTCATCCACGGAAAGGGATTTTTAGAGCCATATTTGGCTTTAAACCCGATTCTTTCTAGTCTTCTATCCGCAATATATTCAACATAATCTTTAAAGAGTGCACTATTAAGTCCTAAAATTCCCCGTGGTAAACAATCTTTTGCGTAGGCATATTCAAGCAAAACGGCTTGATCGATCATCGCTTCGATTTCTTTCTGAAAATCAACTGTCCATATTTCAGGGTTTTCCTCTTTTATTCCATTGATGAGATCGATGCCAAAATTAAGATGAATGGTTTCATCCCTCAAGATATATTGAAATTGTTCCCCAATCCCCGTCATTTTATTTTGTCTATGAAAAGATAAAATCATGACAAAACCACTGTAAAAAAAGATTCCTTCCATAATGACGTAAAAACCGACAAGATTTTTTACAAATTTTTGGATATTTTCCACACTTTCAGTGTTAAAATCGCTCCGAAGAATATCTTCGGTCAGAGCCATCTCAAATTGGTCTTTATTTGAAATGGAGTTAACCTCATGATACATGTTAAACACTTCTCTTTCATCGAGCCCAAGAGATTCGACAATATAGAGAAAGGCATGGGTATGGACAGCCTCCTCGTAAGCCTGTCTTAAAAGATATTGTCTTGCTTCAGCATTGGTAACGAACTTAAAGATCGCTAGGACAATGTTGTTGCCAACAAGACTTTCCCCGGTAGCAAAAAATCCTAAATTTCTCATAATGACAAGCCTTTCCTCATCGGAAAGCCTATTGGATTTCCAAAGTTCCACATCCCTTTGCATAGGGACCTCCGAAGGCAGCCAATTGTTCGCACATCCATTCAGATAGTGTTCCCATGCCCACTTGTACTTTAGGGGCATTAGCTGGTTAACATCTACAGCCTTACAATTAATCAATCTTTTTTCCTGTACATTGATTCTTTTGGTAAGATCATAAGGTTGACCGCCACCACCTACACAACAGCTCATAATGTTCCTCCAATATCTATTTTTCAAATTGGCTATATGCCTGCTTACTGACAGCTTTCGCATTCCGAATCAAGAGCACATGCGTTTTTTTCTTTATTTTCCCTTTCTACTTTGATGTTTGAAGAAGGACTCTTACTTTTCATCCATCGTGGCTGAATGCCTCGAACATTTATATCTAGAGTAGACTTTTCAACAGTTGTTGCTGCCCTTGATCTAAGATAATAGGTTGTTTTTAAACCCTTTTTCCAGCACATGATATACATTTGAGAGATTTTCCAACCGCTTGGTTCATCAATATAAAGGTTTAGGGACTGTCCCATATCGATCCATTTCTGTCTACGGCTAGCGCATTCAATAAGCCACGAAGGATCAATTTCAAACGCAGTGGCATATAGTTCCTTAAGAGACTCGGGTATTCTCTCGATGTGTTTGACCGATCCATCATAATACTTTAAATCATCGACCATTTCCTGATCCCAAAGTTGCAGTTTTTTAAGGTCTTCAACCAAGTAAGGATTGATACTAATAAAATCTCCAGAAAGATTTGATTTGACATATAGATTTTTGTAACTTGGTTCTATCGACTGAGCAACTCCCGTAATATTGGATATTGTTGCTGTAGGGGCAATAGCTAACAGACAGCTATTTCTTAGTCCATGCTCTTTAATTTTCTTTCTCACACTATCCCAATCTTTGGTTCTGCTTTTGTCTACTTCTACAAATCCCCCTCTTTCCTGTTCCAACAATTCAATAGTATCGATGGGTAATAATCCCCTGTCCCATTTCGAACCACGAAAAGAAGGATACGCTCCCCGTTCCTTTGCTAGATTGCATGAAGAAAGAATAGCATAATAGGAAATCATCTCCATAAGCCGATCTGAAAGTTCTACAGCCTGAGCACTAGCATAAGGAATTTTTTTCCTATAGAGCAGGTCTTGAAATCCCATAATGCCAAGACCTACCGGTCTGTGTTTTAAATTAGAATTTCTGGCTTCAGGGATTGGATAAAAATTGATATCAATCACGTTGTCTAGCATGCGGACAGCGATATTGATTGTGTTTTCGAGCTTTTTTTCGTCTATATTATCCGATTCGTCCAAGTGAGCTAGCAGATTCACTGATCCTAAATTACAAACAGCGACTTCTTCGGCACTAGTGTTCAAAAGAATTTCAGTACAAAGATTAGAACTATTGATAACCCCAACATGGTCTTGAGGAGACCGAATGTTAGAGGGATCTTTAAAGGTAATCCAAGGATGGCCAGTTTCAAAAAGAAGGGTAAGCATTTTCCTCCAAAGGGTCATGGCTGAAACCCTTTTGAATAGTTTGATTTCTCCTTTATCTGCCATCTGTTCGTATTCGAGATATCTTTTCTCGAAAGTCTTTCCATAGAGATGATGCAGATCAGGCACATCACTGGGACTAAAAAGCGTCCAACTGCCGTTTTCTAGGACTCTTTTCATAAAAAGATCTGGGATCCAATTTGCGGTGTTCATATCATGGGTACGCCGTCTCTCATCTCCTGTATTTTTTCGAAGCTCTAAAAAATCTTCTATATCTAAATGCCAAGTTTCCAAATAAGCGCACAAGGCCCCTTTTCTTTTACCGCCTTGGTTTACAGCAACAGCCGTATCATTAGCCACTTTTAAGAAAGGGATCACCCCTTGACTTTTCCCATTTGTGCCACGAATCAATGATCCAGTCGCCCTCACATTGGTCCAATCATTACCTAAGCCTCCAGCCCATTTGGAAAGCTTAGCGTTATCAGAAATAACCTTGAAGATGCTTTCCAGATCATCCTCTACAGTCAACAAATAACAAGAACTTAACTGTGGATGTACGGTTCCAGAATTAAAAAGGGTTGGAGTAGAGGACATGAAAAGGAAGCTTGAGAGAGTATCATAAAAAGTAATCGCCCAAGACTCTTTATCTGACTTTTCATTCAAAGCTAGGCCCATGGCTACCCGCATCCAGAAGTATTGAGGCGTTTCAAACCTCCTTTCTTCATGATGGAGCAAATATCTGTCGTAAAGGGTCTGCAGGCCTAAATAGGTAAATTGTCTGTCTCTCTCCAACTTGAGCGCTTGAGCCAGTCTTTCAAGGTCAAATTCAAGCAACTGTGGAGACAATCGACCGATCTTTACTCCATATTGCACATAATGAGGAAAATAAGCCTTATGGTAGGCCGCTGTCTCATGGATACTAGGAACGATTAAAAGAGCTTCCTGATAGATTTTACTCAACATCAGTCGCGCAGCCACATAAGTATAAGCAGGTTCTCTTTCTACCCATGTCCTTGCCGTAAGAATCATAGCTTGGAGGATTTCTTCTTCTTTTATGTTGTCATAAAGACCTCGAACCGTCTCTTCAGCAAGATCCCTCCACGAACAGCGATCTTCAAGACCCCTACAAGCCTCCATAAGCATCCGATGTATCCATGCCAAATCCAATGGAACAGTATTCCCATGCCTATCGATCATGTGGATCGATGCCCCTTCTCTATTCTGTATAGTTCTAGCCTTGCCTCGCTCTGCCCTATAGAGGATATAACGCTTGGCAACGGTATGGTGTCCCAGCTCCATAAGCGTCAGTTCAACAAGGTCCTGTATCCGTTCTACTTCAAGCCTTTCTCCTCGATTGGCTAGTGCTGCTGATTTTATCGCCACTCGGTTGGTAATCTCTTCGATAGCTAAAAGATCTTCTCTGGAAAGATTATCCCCTGCACTTTTCTTTCTTTCCGCCCGAAACGCTTTTTCAACAGCAGCATAGATTCGACCAATATCAAAAGGGACCACGCGACCATCTCTTTTGACTATTGACAAATTAGAAAGACCGTAATCAAAACCAGAAAAAAAAAGCTGTTGGTGATCCATCATCGCCCTCCTAATATTGAAATTGGAAAAAATACTACGCGAAATTTAATTGTTTGCATTCCTTCTAAACGCAATAAACACTATATAATGTATATTTATTTTTTAAAAATACTATTTGTTGTGTAATATAAAAAAAAACAACGATCAAATTTTTAGGCCCTCTCATGTAAGAATCTTGGCATAGATTTTGCTTATTAGTTTTCGATGAAAAATCCTTCTTCTACTGTCATTATAGATCGGAGTCGTCACAAAATGGAAGCATTTATTTTTTTGGGGATCTTGGCGGCAATTCTATTAATAGCCATGGGCATTGCTTTTACACATAAGCAGAGTCCGGCCGCAGTCACTCAAGCTCCTTCTCCCCCTCCAACATTGGAACAACGTGTTGCAGGTCTTGAAGCATATATCACCAATTCTGACCCGTCGGGAAGCAAGATTGTTGGAAGTTCAGGACCAGGACACAATGCTTGGCTTCTGACTTCTACTGCGCTGGTCCTCTTTATGACCCTTCCTGGTTTGGCTCTTTTTTATGGAGGACTAGTACGATCAAAAAACATTCTTTCAGTGCTTGCTCAATGCCTGGGTATTACAGGGCTTGTAACTGTACTTTGGTGGGCAATAGGGTATAGTCTTGTTTTTGGAACGAATTTTTCAGGTAGTCCACTTGGTTATTTTCTTGGTGGCACAGAATATTTCTTCCTTAAAGGCGTCGACTCAGCTCCGAATACAAACTATTCCTTCTGGGTTTCACAAAATGTCTATTGCATGTTCCAAATGATGTTTGCTGTTATTACTCCTGCTTTAATCATGGGAGGCATTGCAGAACGGATGAAGTATTCTGCTGTTTTAATATTTATCACCTTATGGATGCTTTTTGTCTATTTTCCCCAAGCTCATATGGTTTGGGGAGCAAGCGGCATGATGAATGGGGTATTTAATTCTGGAGCAAAGATTCCTGCTATTGATTTTGCTGGAGGAACAGTGGTCCATATGACTTCCGGATGGTCAGCATTGATCCTGGCTCTATTGCTTGGCAAAAGAAAGGGATTTGGCATAGAACCTATAATTCCTAATAACATGACTTACTGTATGGTTGGAGCAGCCATCCTTTGGATTGGATGGTATGGATTTAATGCAGGTAGTGCTGTGGCAGCGGATGGAATTGCTGCTAACGCCTTCATGACTACAACACTTGCCACGGCGGTAGCTTCTCTTACGTGGCCTATGCTTGAATATACTCTAAAGGGGACGCCAACAGTTCTTGGGTTTTCCACAGGCGCGGTAGCTGGCCTGGTGGCTATCACTCCGGCCTGCGGTTTTGTTAATAGCACAGGAGCAGTGATAATCGGACTGGCTGCAGGGATCATTCCTTATTTTGCCTGCTCAGTTATTAAGCCACTTTTAAAATACGATGATGCTCTCGATGCTTTCGGGGTTCATGGAGTAGGAGGTATGCTTGGAGCGTTTTTAACGGGAGTCTTTGTCGATCCTGCAGTAAATGCCAATTTGTTAAGTGAGGCAGTGGCAAAGAAAAATGGTCTGGCAGCAAGCGTCACTAGTGGTACTTTATGGATAGCTCAGTCAAAAGCAATATTGATCACTATTGTTCTTGCTACTCTGGCTTCAGTGATCATTGGTTTTGTTGTAAAAGCTCTTGTCGGATTACGAGTTGATGAAGAAGTAGAAACTCAAGGGCTTGATATTTCTGAGCATGGGGAACAAGGCTATTCAATCTGATATACTACCTACCTCCTTTTTTGTAAAAGTAAAAAGGGCTTCATGCATTCTCAAGGAAGCCCTTTTTGCGCTTTTTTTACTCGGCTTACTCTCAGATGTGGATGGCAACCTATGTCAAAAAGCGATTAACATGAAAGCCAAAGAATTTTTCATTTAGAGGGTCTGATAATGTAGTCTCCTTGTTTTTTGGCCTATTCTATGAAAACCAAACTAGCCCAAGATTAAGAAGATAAGGAATCTTTTAATCACTTTACTTTTGTGCTATCTGCAATTAATCCTCTTTTCCCAATTTCCATAAGGAGCATGTTGCTTCGTTCGGCTCTGAGTATAAGTTCACAACGCTAATGCGTTTTTAGAATATTGTGCATGTTGATCCATGAGATTTTGGAGGGAATGGATCAAAAACAAAAATAGAGGCATAGAAAGTTAGGTTATCTCAGGCACTTGAAAAAAAAATGATTGCCAAAAAGTAATCGAACAGGCTAATTCTTCTTTATAATTTACAAAATGCAATCTTTAACAAGAAAGGAACGATATGCCTAGATATGTTATTGAAAGAGAGATTCCTGGAGCAGGAAACTTATCAAATGAAGAACTTGCCAAAATATCCGCCAAATCCTGTTCGATTTTAGATAAAATGGGCCCACAAATTCAATGGATAGAAAGTTACGTGACTGGAGATAAAATCTATTGTATCTATATCGCTCCAGATGAAAAAATTATTCGAGAACATGCAGCTCAAGGAGGATTTCCAGCCAATCGAATTGCAGAGATTAAAAATATTATATCCCCCTTTACTGCTCAAAATAAATAGCACCTGTTATCTTTGGGCTAGCTGCGTTATTTGATCAATGCCCTTATTTTTTAAAACAATATAAGGGCATTTTTTCTCCATTCCATTTTTAGTAAAATCATTTTGGATATTTGAAGAAGATTTCTTATTATCGAAGGACATTTCGGCAAGCTCTCTTACCTTGACTTTCCCTTCTGGAACTTCCACCTTCTCTGCCCCCATAATTGGAAGGATTGTGAGTCGATACCCTTTGGTCGTAAGCATTATATCAGCTCTTGCAGACTCCCCTCCAAAAATCACAACAAAAATAGCAGCAAGGAGAAAAGATAAATTAATTTTTCTTTTCATAATATACATAATAAAAGGGGAAAATAGATTTCCTTCAACTATTAAAAATAGTAAAAGATATCAATTTTTAAACCCCTTTTCTATAGGATAGCCTTTCCTAATCCAATCTTGAGCAAAATCGTGAGGAATAAACAGAACTTTAAGATTTGCGAATTCCTTTTGTTTGAGAGCATTAAACGCTGGACGAATATTGGGACACTGGTTCCATGGACAGCATCCGCAATAAAGAACGATCTGTTGATTCTTGGAAAGCCCAGAGACTTTTTTCTCTAAATTAGCAATCCCTTCTTTGTCCTTTCCTGAACCAACATAATCCGATCCTGGAATATGACTAGCTTTATAAAGAAAAGAAAATCCCACATGGAAAATAACAAGATCTTTTTTTTTGCTGCTTTTTCTCAAAGCGTCGACAAGTTCTTGTGGAGTGATAACTTCCTCCCTCTTCCAGGGGTCTTGAGGATTGATCTCAATTTCTTCATTTTCCTTATCAAGGGCAGTAAAATCGAATTTTGAGTTTTGCCCTCGACCAAAGGGGATAAAGAAAAAAGGGAGAACTATCAACCAGACTATAGCTTTCCATTTATTCTTATTCAACTTGCTTACTTTCCTTTGTTATTCTTATTCTCAATGGGCTTGATTTTCAAGCAGCTAGCAGTTAAAAAAAATTATGGCTGCTAAGTGGTTGTTCCTTTCTTTTGTCTTCTTTATTTTTTACATAAACAAAGGATTGTCTATGAAGTTGTCTTCACCTGATTTTGAAAATGGTCAGCCATTACCTTCTTTCTGTGCTTATCGTGCTGAAAATAAATCTCCAGAATTGAAATTGGAAGATGTTCCACAAAACACAAAGTCCTTAGCACTCATTATGGATGACCCTGATGCTCCACGAGGAACTTGGGTACATTGGGTATTATGGAATATACCGCCTGATGTCCGGACGATAAAAAGGGGACAAACACCTGATGGCGCTGTCCCTGGCAGGAATGATTTTGGTAATACCAGATACGACGGCCCTGCTCCTCCATCTGGCGTGCATCGATATTATTTTCGTGCTTATGCGCTCGACCAAATATTGAATTTAGCGAAAGGATCTACTAAAAGCGATCTACTAAAAAAAATCCATGGTCATGTTCTTGCTTCTGCAGAGCTTATGGGGACTTTCGCCGCTTCTAGATAATTGATCTATAAAAAATACCCGCTGCAATGAATGCCTGTAAGAAAATAACAGTCCTTCTCTTTGTCTTTTTATGCTTGTTGTGGATAAAAAAGGCCCATGCCATACTCCTTAGCGAAAACATGAGCCCTCAGAAAATCACGATTGATCTTCAAAAACTTCCAAAGCCTGTAGTCCATGGGGCAAACAACTGGCCTCAAATTGTTCCACCACCTGCCAAAGCCACTCTTCACCTTCCTCCTGGATTCAAAGTAAACATTTATGCCAAGGATTTAGATAATCCTCGATGGCTTGCCCTAACACCTACAGGAGATGTTCTTGTCGCTGAATCCTATTCAAGCCGAATCATGTTGCTTGAAGACAACGACAAAGATGGCGTTGTAGATAAAATTTCAATTTTTGCTGATATCTCTAATGGTCTCCATTTACCTTTTGGAATGGTATTTTCGAAGGACTCTTTTTATGTTGCCAACACCGATGGTGTGCTTGTCTTTCCTTACAAAGAAGGGCAAAAAAAACTAGAAGGAAGAGGGAGAAAGATTCTTTCTCTGCCAGGGAGTGGCAATCATTGGAGCCGGACTTTAGCTTTGTCTCCTGATGGTCAAGTTCTTTTTGTTACTGTTGGTTCAAAAACCAATGTGGATGAAGATCCTCCTCCTAGGGCATCCATCGTAGCCTTAAAAATAAAATCAAACAGCTCAGAGATATATGCCAGAGGCTTAAGAAACCCGGTGGGGCTCGCCTTTTATCCTCATAGCTCGGATCTTTATGTTACAGTAAACGAAAGAGATTGGCTGGGTGAGGAGCTTGTGCCCGACTACTTAACACGAGTCGAAAAAGGGGCATTCTATGGATGGCCTTATTGTTACTTAAGTCCTGAATTCATCGATCCACGTTGGAAAAATAGAATTGAAGGAACGAAAGCAAAGGAGCTTATACAATCAACAAAAACTCCTGATGTTCTCTTTCAAAGCCATTCTGCAGCTCTTGGTTTAGCCTTTCCTCCCCCTGATTCTAACTTGCCAGAACATTATAAAAATGGGGCCTTTGTAGCTCTTCATGGCTCTTGGAATAGAAAGCAGGCGACTGGATATAAAATTGTTTTTGTTCCTTTTGGAGAAGACCATCGGCCTAAAGGATATTATGAAGACTTTATGACTGGCTTTTTGCTTAATTCTTATCCTTCCAAAACCTGGGGAAGACCATGTGGCCTATTATTCTTGCCGGATGGAAGTCTTCTTTTAGCTGATGATGGGAATAATATCATTTACCGGATTTTCTATGCTCAATAATCATCTCCTCCAAATGGGCAAAATATTTTTAATTTTGTATTATAACATTTTATCTAAGGCTGAGAAGGAGAAGGCATCTTAGCCTGCTGTTCTTTTTGCATCCTTTCTAATCCATTCTCAATAGCTTTATTCTCTACAACTTGTCTTTGAGTCCTCTCAAAAAGATGGGTCAAATGTGGAGCAAAAAACAGCAATATAAACGCTAGAACAATAAGTAATGCTTTTACTATTTTCATTTTATAAACTTATTAAAATAATCCCCTATGTCAATACATGTAAGCTCATCATAATTCTTTGGAAAAGTTGTTTTATAATTTTTGGATTTGGCAAAAAAAATCTATCTACTGTGTGGCAAAAAATTTTTTTTCTTTGACAAAACTTACTCTTTGCTGCGTTGAAAAGCTCTGTTGCTTTTATTCTTTATCCACTATCCCATGTTTGGAGAAACTTTTGTAAGGCGCTGATTATCAATGAGCTTTTTTTCAATGTGTCACTATGTGGGGATATTGAGAGCTATTTTTGGGTTTCCAAGGCTCCATGAAGCCAACTCGGAGGGCAGAAAGGATCCGGCCGCCCATGTTGGTTTCCCGCCGTGACTCCGCGGTGTTTGGTGCCAGCGATGTCTGCCTCGGGCGTCTTTGGACGGTGCGTAGGTGAGTCAGGGCCTCTTCGGGGGAAAAGGGGAGTTTGGCTGCCTTAAGTTTTTTCTCCAATAGCCGGTCAAGCAAGAAGGCCAAGGCGGCGACAAAGACATGGGC
>Ga0080003_1000316_pt1 | contig 33388 bp, 33 predicted proteins | sample JossMetagenome_FD_69206 | JGI IMG/M metagenome (GOLD analysis project Ga0080003, IMG submission 69206) | Hot spring microbial communities from Joseph's Coat, Yellowstone National Park, USA - JC2_E (SPADES assembly) (version 2) | ecosystem: Environmental > Aquatic > Thermal springs > Hot (42-90C)...
CCTCGTTGAGGAGAATAGCATCATTACATTGATCTGTGGAATATGCATGCCCTTTGAATTATGCCCTCGTTCAAGGATATGTTCTCTGATCTTGAAAATATTGCTGTTGAATCCATAAGAATATACTCTCCTTTCTCTGTGAGCTTTTTCATTACACGTATGCTTTGATCCTCAGGAAGGGAAGAAAGCGTGCTTTAGAATTAATTGGCATACTCTCATTCATTAGTATGATTGTTTTCTCTGCTATTCCATAGAGAATGAAAATATTGCCGTATTCATAATCACTCTAATGTTTGTAACTTGGTCTTTTCTTACTATTCCAGTGTAAAATAGGCAAAGCTAAAGTTTATGGTTAGATATGTTAAAAGTATGGTATAAAAATCTTTATTTATTTTTATGTTGATACATAGTTATGGCAAAAGAAGGGTTTGTTACTATAGGAAAAAAAGTGCACTATTTCTATAACATAAAAAGCAATGAAAACCGTCCAACAGTTATATTTTTGCATGGCAAATCTTTTAAAGCTGAAACGTGGCTCTCTATTAAAACAGATGAATTTTTGGATAAACAAAAGTTCAATTTTATTGCGGTTGATTACCCTGGATGGGGATTATCTGAAAGTAATGAGGAATATTATCCCATAGATCCGAATGCAGATAATGCAGGGGAATTTATTAACAAATTTATCAACGAACTTAAGATATCCAATATTGCACTTGTGGGTGCTTCTTTTTCTGTTCCTTTTGTTATTAACTACGCATTGAAAAATAACAATGTAAATGCATTGATATTAGTAGGAGGGGTATGGAATGATAACCTAAAGCCACATATGGACAAAATAAAGATACCAACTCTGATAATTTATGGAGAAAAGGACAAAACTGTAGGGTTGGAACCAGCTTACAATTACAAAAAACACATTGAACATTCACTAATGGAAATAGTTAAAAATAGTGGACACCCAGTTTATTTAGATAATCCTGAGGAATTTTTCCAAATAGTTTCAAATTTTCTTAATAATTATTTTGTTCAAAATAAATGATATTTTTTACAAAATTATTTTAATATAGCCTTCTTAAAAGTATTAGCATGCCTAAGAAAAAAAATAAAAAAACATTATGCTTTATCAATGGAAATATATACGTTTCTTTTGATCCTGTAAAAAAAGTTAATGCGATTGTACTGACAAACGGCATAGTAAAGTATATTGGCAACAATAAAAAAGCTATTGAAATGGCAAAAAAAGATAACATTGAAGCAATTGACCTGAAAAAACAAGTTGTTATACCAGGATTTATAGATTCTCACATGCATCTAGATGGAATAATCGATTTTTTTGAACGTGTAAATTTAAGCAATGCCAAATCTGTTAAACAAATGCTAAAAACATTAAATAAATTCCAAAAAATTAAAAAAAATAAATGGATTATGGGCTATGGATTTGATCAAGAAAAATTCAAAAATAAAAAATGGCCCACATGCAAGGATTTAGATAAAATATCTCGCCAAACACCAATTTTTATATGCAGAATATGTATGCATGCAGGAGTAATGAATACTAAAGCAAAAGAGTTGTTAGGGCTAAAAACAGAAAATAAAAATTTTGATGGTATAGTAAAAGAAAAAAGTTTTTTTGATGCTTATAATAAAATAAAGCAATTGAATGCATCAAAGAAAGTGGATATACAAATGATATCAGTTATGAATCATCTTGTTTCAATTGGTATTACCTCTATAGGCTACATGAATTGCTCAAGCAATATGTACCAAATATTGGTCTCCTTAAGTAATAAAAAGAAAATTCCAGTGAGGATATATGTATACCAAAATCCTGATGATCTATTGATCAAAAAGGATTCATCAAAAATCCAAATAAATGGGATCAAATTATTTGTAGATGGATCTTTTGGTGCAAACACTGCATTTTTGTACAAAAAATACGAAGATAAGAATACTAGAGGGATCTTAAATATAAATGAAGATGAAATAAAAGATATTGCCAACAAAAGCAAAGGCTTACAAATGGCATGCCATGCAATAGGTGATAAAGCTTTAGACGTTGCTTTATCTGCATATTCCACTCTTGATGGTTTACATAGGATTGAACATGCCTCACTTATAAAAAGAGGACAAATAAAAAAAATAAAAAAAACAAATAGCATAATTGTATCTCAACCATATTTTATAATATCTGATTACTGGCTTAAGGATAAAATAGGCATTAAAAGAATAAAAAATGCGTATATTTACAAGACGTTATTAAGAAATTCAGTTCCATTAGCATTTTCAAGCGATGCACCTATAGGAAATTTAAACCCTATAGAAGGAATATATGCAAGCATTACTAGAGGCAAGATAGAAAATCCTGTATTATATAAATACACAAAAAAAGAAGCTTTGACAATGAAAGATGCCCTTAAATGTTATACTGAGTATGGCTCTTTAGCATTAAAAGACCCTCGTATAGGCAAGTTGAAAGTGGGTTGTTATGGTGATTTTATAATATTAAATAAAGACCCTTTAAAATGCCTACCTAGAGAAATACGCAACATAAAAGTTTTAAAAACATATGTAGATGGAAAATGTGTGTATAAAACAGTAACATAAGCTAAAAATAAAAAAAATTTAAAAAGAATTAACAAAAAGGTATAGGCTAGTATCAGTATAAGAGGATGGTGTTTGTATCATTACATTAATCGTTTCATTTACTACAATGTTTGATCCTCCTGAAGGGCTATATGATATAATGCTAAATGAGGTATTGTTGGTGGTTATGTTTTTCAATGTAAAGTTAGCATTGCTAACTAAAGGTATTGTTATTACAGAACCTGTTTGGTAAGTATAAGGGAAACTCATATTAACTGATAGATTACTACCTACATTCCCAGCTAATGGAACTCCATCTAAAAAGGAATATTGAGATGCCATTGAATTTACATATCCCATAGTCAATAAAGCTACAATTATAAGCACAATAACTACGAAGATGCCTATCCATAGCACTTCTCCACTTTTTTTTGGATTATTATCACTTGGTTTTATATCTGCCCCTTTATCAAAAGAATTCTTATTAATTGTTATATATCCTATGTAAAGTGCAACCAATACACCTATTACAAAAAAGGCCATTCCGATTATTACAACGTACCAGTAAAAGTTCCACTGGGAGGTATCAAAAAAAGTTGTTCCTACACCGCCTATAAACATCATTAATGCTCCAAAAATAAGAGAATATGAAGTTAATTTTCTATTTTCTGGAAGTAGGTTAAAGTAATCAAATCCTATAAGCAATGTAGACATTGCAGGCATAAGGAAAAATCCAAACATCTGGTGCCATCTCATATAATTAGCATCACTTATTGCACCCGGGGCATTTGCAAGAGTACCTAATATTCCAAAGTAAGTTTCATGAAATTCTATAAAGTAACCTATTACTGGTATTGTTACCAATGCAAAAACCCATGATAACAGTATTGCCATTCCTATTGGGTCATACATAAGGTACTTTATTCCGTTAGAAAACTTTCTAAAAGTAGGTGTAGGCGCCCACAACATCCCAATCAAGACTATAAAAGCGCCTAACCCGACAATACCTGTTAACATATCATCCTGAGCCAAGCCATTAAGTGATGCAGGGCCAGATGAAAACATTGTTGGTATTACATAATTACCAATACCACTAAGCACATAAACAGCAGTCATAGCTAAAACTCCGAAAATAGTTATTTCAAGTCCAACTTTAACAATAAATTTTTTAAATCCTTTCATAGCATTGTATCCATATTTTGTAGCAAAAAGAGCAACAATACCTGCCATAATTGCAACGATCATCTCATGGGAATGTGAACCCATGTTATTACTTTCAAAGGTGGCAACAGTTTCCCCAATACTATTAATATAACCTGTCATAAAGCTTCCACCAAAAGATATTACAAATCCAGCTATATGCCCCATTATAGCAGCAATTAAAGCAGACAACAAAGAAACCCACAACAACCAAAAAGATAAATCCGTATTTTCAAGACCTTGCCTTTTATATGCATTAAGGGGCAATGTTATCAGCAACGATAATGCAATTTCATCTAAAAACAAAAATCCGAATATAATAAGCCATGTCTCAATACTATCTGGCACAGTATCTATCATAGCAAATGTGCTAAACAACATTGCAATAATGCCCCCATACATAATGGCATTATATTCAATTCTCCCATAGCTTGTAGATAAATCATAATAATCTTTGTAAATATCTACTATAATATATGTAAGAGCAACCACTAGAGTTACTGTCAATATATGCAAATACATAATTCTTTGAAAGTCATTAGAATCATTCCCATAAATTGGTGCTAGTTGACTAAAGAGCGGGCTTATGATGCTAAAGAACAAACCCCACACAATAGTAAAATAAAACATGTACCTTGGCGTGTGAAAGAAAACCCCTAATTTTTCAAATCCATTCTTTTCTTCTGACATATTTCCACCTCATAGTTCAATATAGTATATAGTTTAGGAAGATATAAATATTATGCATAAAATTGTTTGGTTTGTAATTATTAGTTTAAATATTTTGTATTAAGAACTTATAATATTTCTTATATATAGATAATGCAAACACTATTAAAATAAATATATGGCTTTATGTATCATATAAACATGGAAAATGATAAAAAAGTGATAATATTGCACAATTTTAAGAAAGAAGAATACCTTCAGATAATAAAATCGTTAGAAACTATTGGTATATCAAACAAAACCATTGTAGCTGTGACTACTCCAACTACATTAGAATGGAGGCTCAACCAATTAATCAATGAATTGTTTATAGAAGATGAGGAAATGAAAAAAAACAATAAAAAAAACAAATAAACTAAAGATTTATTAAAATTTCTTAAAGGAAGTCCCAGGTGCACCACATACTGGACATTTGTCAGGAGCTTTACCAGTGATAGTATATCCACATACTGGGCATATGAATATATCTCCTATGTCTATATCTCTTTTGTTTTTTACGCTTTCAAGAGATTCTGTATATAATTTTTCATGTATCTTTTCAGCTTCCAATGCATATTTTGTTGAAGTTTCTGCACCTTTTTCAGATTGGAATTTAGCAACTTCATTGAAAACAGGATACATTTCATTTACTTCATAGGATTCCCCTGCAATAGCGTCTTCCAAGTTTTCCTCTGTGCCTTTAATCATGCCTAAGTTTCTAAAGTGGTTTGTGGCGTGCACTTGTTCTGCGTAAGATATGGCTTTAAAAAGCCTCGATATGTTTTTGTATCCATTTCGCTCAGCAACCTCAGAATATATCAAATATTTCATATGAGCTTGGCTCTCTCCACTAAAAGCGTCATTTAAATTTTTTTGTGTCATTTTTCTCATAACAATCTTAGTTTAGATGGACTTACAAATATATATAAGATTTTGTTAATTTTTGCATAAAACTAGTAAAATATTAATATGGGATTATAAATAGAATATATTGAAAAACGGAAGTGAATAACATGGGCAATACAAAAGAGGTTTTTATTAAGGTTGTAAACGTTCCAATAGAATCATTAACAAGCAAAATAACAGAAGTTCTCACTGCAAAAGGGTATAATATCAAAAAGAACGAAGTTACAGATAGCAGTTTTGAAATTGAGCTAGATGTGCCTTTAGATGTAAAAAATCATCCTGAAACGATTGAATATGCGTTTATTAAAGGAAAAAAAGACAATAAAGAACTGGGTGTATGTTTGAGGACATCTATAAAAGAGAACAATAACATTCAAAACAATACAGATAAAAAGTTATTAACCCTTTATGAAAGATATAAGTCCTGGCAAGTAGAAACTACAGTATGGAGTGTTGTAAGGCAAATAGTGAGAGATCACAATGGGATTTATTCTCCATTGAGAAATAAAGAATATAATACTAATGAGTTGAACTCCCCAATAATATGTTATTATTGTGGAAGCAAAATGCCAGAAGGTTCTCTTGTTTGCCCAAATTGTGGGCATATTTCAGGAACAACAAAAGATCCATTGGAAATGGCATATATATTGGGAGGATATGGAGGAAGAGGTGGCTTCATGCCATAAATATGGCAAATACATTATGTTGTTTGGATTGTTGGATTAAGAATGTAAAATAACCTTTTAAGATTTTACAAGTCAATGAGCAAGGTAGCTCTTGCCTTATAAGAAAATAAGTAAAGTACAAATGTATATTAATCGTATTATGAGATAGTAAGCAATAATGAAAATGCTAAAAAAAGCTCTTTGATCGTATGTATGATTGCAATGTATGCAGTTTCCCCCTTGATAGTAATTTGAATGCAACAACCAATCTAAGAAATAGGAAATTACTAGTGGTAAGATTCCTAAATCATGTGTATATTGTTTATGTACCATTGAATCAGCTATCGAACTTTAAGGGTTATAGAACATTAAGATTTCAACTATTCAAATAAAAACCAAAAACATGCATTACTGCTAAAAAACACAATAACAATAAAAAATAATAAAAGGTAATATTTACTGCAAAAAACAATGGATTTTACTCTTCGCTACTTCCCAAAACTTTGATTTTTCCAAACTTACCAGTTGAAAGTTGAGGTGATCCCTTGAATTCGTTTACGTATGCATTGGATACTTCAACTTTATCACCCACCTTAACTATAGCTATATCATTGCCCCATAAAGACATGGATATTTCTCCAGAATCATCTTTTAAGGTAATGTTAGCCACCTGCAACCTTTTACCATATTTTGTAACTACGTCTCTTGGTTGATCTTTTTTTGTAACGGTTCCTGTTACATCTACGTTATTTGCTCCTGTTTTTAATTCACTTATTTTCATTTCTACACCTTATTTTTCCAGGGTATATGCATATACCCTTTTTTGTATCTACATTAACATATACGTAACATTATTTAACCTTTGTTATTACAATAACTTTAAACCCGATAAACAAATGACTGCAAGTTAAATACAATAAAATGTAAATCCAGTTAAGTTATCTATAACAATAATTACAAATCCCAAAACTTTTATTCTTTTAAAGCGTTTCTACTATACATGATAATAAAATCAATAAATCCATATACAGAAGAAGTTAACGGTGAAATAGAACTATACGATAGCAAAAAAGCGGTTGCAATGTTAAAAAATGCATCAATAGCTTATGAAAAATGGAATAAACTAGATATAAAAGAAAGATCTGAATATTTTTATAGATTGGCAAAAATATTGAGAGATAACAAAAGGAGATATGGTGAAACAATAACAAAGGAAATGGGAAAACCCATAACACAAGCTATAGCAGAGATAGAAAAATGTGCATGGTGTGCAGAATTTTATGCGGAAAAAGCTGAAAACTGGCTTAAGGATGAATATGTTAAAATGGAGGCAAAAAAAAGTTTTATAGCCTTTCAGGGTATAGGTGTAATCTTTTCTATAATGCCATGGAATTATCCTTTTTGGCAGGTATTCAGATTTGCTGTTCCTTCTTTAATTGCTGGTAATACAACAATTGTAAAGGTATCCAACAGTGTTCCTTTTTCTGGTTTGGCAATTGAAGAAGCTTTTGAAATGGCAGGATTTCCAGAAAATGTGTTCAAAATTGTTTTAGTTACCCATGATATTGCTGAAGGATTGATAAAAAAGAAAGAAGTTAGGGGAGTTTCATTCACAGGTTCTTCAAGTGCAGGAAAAAGAATTGCAAAAATAGCTACGTCACATTTAAAGAAGGTGGTTCTTGAACTAGGTGGTTCAGATCCAATGATTATTCTAAAAGATGCAGATGTAAAATATTCATGCGAAAATGCGGTTAAAGGCAGAACTGTTTCTACTGGGCAAAGTTGCATTGCGACAAAGAGGATAATACTAGCAAAAGAACTTGAAAATTCATTCACAGAAAATTTTATTTTACTAATGAAAAATTTAAAGATAGGGGATCCTATGGATCCATATGTAGATATTGGTCCCCTTGCCAATGCTGAACAAGTAAAATTGATTAATGCTTTTCTCAACGATGCACTTGGTAAAGGGGCAATTCTAAAAACAGGAGGTAAGAGGGTTGGTAGTAAAGGATTCATATTTGAGCCTACTGTTTTAACCAATATTAAAAGAAATATGAAATTATGGAAAGAGGAAGTATTCGGGCCAATTGCACCTATTATGATAGCCAAAGATGAAAATGAAGCTATAAAAATGGCTAATAGTTCTTTGTATGGATTAGGTGCAAGTATATGGACAAAAAATGAAAAACTAGGAGAAAAACTTGCTAGGGAAATAGAGGCAGGAATTGTATACATAAATGACTACGTAAAATCCGACCCAAGGATTCCATTCGGAGGAGTCAAGGAAAGTGGGTTTGGTAGGGAATTGTCTAGGTATGGGTTGCTTGAATTCACCAATATAAAATCAATTGTAATAAAATAATTTATAATCAATTTATTAAAATTAAATGATAATAAATAAATAAAAAATATCTCTTACCAATATACATAAATAAGGTAGAACTAGCATGAACTTCAAAAAATATGATGTAGTAATTATTGGAGGAGGCATTCTAGGTGTTACCCTCTCTTACTGGCTATCAACATTATTTAATGCAAATATCGCTATAATTGAAAAAGATAAGGATATTGCATTGCATGAAACAATGAGGAATACTGGTGTAATACATAGGCCATTTTACCTTAATCCAGTAAAGAAAAAGATATGGGCATTTTCTGCGCAAAATTCTTACAAGATGTGGAAATCATTGGCATACCAGGATAATTTGCCATGGAAGGAAATAGGCACTTTAGAAGTAGCCAAAACAAATGAGCAAATGAAAAGTATTGAAAATTATGGTAAATGGGCCTTGGAAAATGGTATGATGGATAAAGAATTTGAAATCCTTAACAGCAAAGAGATTCATACATTAGAGCCTGAAGTGAAGGGTGTTGGGGCTATACATAGCAAAACAGATGCATGTGTGGATTACAGGGCCTTTGCGTTAAGTGTTTTTAATAGGGCGAAACAAAAAGGTGTAAAATTAATTGAAAACACGAAAGTTGTAGGGATAGCTAACAAAAAGGAAGGAATACTTAAAGTACAAGGCAAAATAAATGGATATGTCCAAGGTTCTGTTATATTAAACTGCAGTGCAGGGGGAGCATTGAAAATTGCTAGATCTGAAGGATTAGGAATAAATTATTCAAATATGTTTTTTAGAGGAGATTATTGGATTGTTGCAGAATCCTATTCAAACAAAATTCAAAGGAATATTTATACTGTACCTGAACATCATGAATTTCCTTTTTTGGACCCTCATTTTATAATAAAACACAATGGTAAAAGAGAAGTAGGGCCAACTGCTACGATTGTTTCTAGTGCTTATTCATACAATGAAAAATATTCTATGCCTATAAAGATATGGAAAAATATAATGAGCCCTCCCATTAAACCCAAATTAAAATTGTTATTCAACAGGGAATTTCAAGAATTGGCAAGTGAAGAATGGAAAAGCTCACTTTCTAGGAAAGCAATGGCAAAAAGATTAAAGAAATTTATACCAAATATTAGCAATGAAGTAGTTGTAAAAAAGGGCATATCAGGAATAAGAGTACAGGTTATTGATAACAACGGCTTCGTACCAGAAGCAATAATTCTTAAAGGGGAAAAAAGTGTTCATATAATAAATTTCAATTCACCAGGTGCAACAGGTTCCCCTACTTTTTCTGCTCTTTTAATATATAGAATGTTGGATGAAGGATATTTTGATAATATACCATCCAAAAAAGAAGAGAACAACACCTTATGGAAAATGAGTGAAGTGGTTGACCATGCCCCACAACAAGTGTTGAGGGATATGTTTTAACTGGTATGTTATCCCCAAAAATTATTTATATTAAAAAAGCGTTTATCTATTTAGATATCTAAATAGATATCTTAAAGAGGTGAAAAGATATGTTTGGAGGATATGGAAGAGGTAGAGGTTATGGCAGGGGTAGAGGTTATGGTGCAACACTTGGTTACTGCCCATGGACAGGCATGCCAAGGGGGTGGAGATGGAATCCAGGGTATTATTTAGATTCTGATCCAATCCCATACAGGAGGTTCTACAATGACACACCATACGAAACATTCCCCATCGCTGCACAAAATACCAATATAAACGAAAAAGAATCGTTAGAAAGGGAATACAAATATTTACAAGAAAGGCTAGAAGACGTTAAGAGAAGGCTAGACCAACTTCAAAAATAACCATTTAATTATTTATTGTTGTATTTTATCATATAAAAAAAAGGTGAAACAAAATGAAAATATGTTTAGCTACATCTAGCCAAGGTGGCTTAGATGATTTTGTAAGTTCCAATTTTGGAAGATGTCCCTCATTTACAATTGTTGAGTATGAAAGCCAACAAATCAAAGAGGTTAAAGTAGTTACCAATCCAGGTATTAATGCTGGAAGTGGTGCAGGCATTTTAGCATCAAAGCTTGTTGTAGATGAAGGATGTAATGTACTCATTGCAGGTGCCATTGGCCCAAATGCATATGAAGTATTATCAATGGGCAATATTGATGTAAGGGAATGCTCCCCTATGTCTGTAAAAGAAGCAATAAATGCTTTTTTAGAGGGCAAATTAATGCCTTCAAATGGTGCTCATCAAGGCATGGGCCATGGAATGGGCAGGCATGGAATGGGTAGAGGAGGTTACGGTAGAGGAAGAGGATTGTTATAGGGTATGAACATAGCGGTAACTGGAGGAAAAGGTGGCACTGGAAAAAGTACAGTAGCAATCAATATAGCCACAATATTATCCAAAAAGTATAAAGTTGCACTTGTGGATGCAGATGTAGAATGCCCCAATGATCATTTTTTGCTATCCACAAATTTGAAAAATGAAAAAAAGGAATACATTTTTAGGCCACGTTTTGAATATAAAAAATGCGTTAAATGCAGTTTATGCGTTAAGAATTGTGCTGAAAACGCTATTGTAATGTTTAAAGAGGGATATCCCTTTTTAATACCTACTTTATGTTCTGGCTGTAAGGCATGCCAGCTTGTTTGCCACTTTGATGCAATACAAAACGGCCAAAAAGAAATTGGGAGTACCTATCTATCCAAAGTAAATGAGAATTTAACGATTGTTACTGGTGTTCTTAAGGAAGGGGAAGAAAAGTCTTATCCAATGGTGCTTTTCACTAAAAAAAGGGCCGAGGAATGTGGAGCGGAGATAAAAATATTTGATACTTCTGCTGGAACGGGTAATCACGTAGCAGCTGCCATAGAAAGTGCAGATTTGGTAATTGCTGTAACTGAACCTACACCACTAGGCATTCACGATATTAAAATGATAATGAACCTTTTATCCAAGCAGGGCAAAAAAGGGTATGTTGTTATAAACAGATCCGATTTGATACCCATGGATAAAAGTGTGATTGCAGATTACCCAATTATAGGAGAATTGCCATATAGTGATCTAATAGTTCAATGTTATTTAAATGGCAAATCAATTGTTGAATCTTATCCAGAATGCAAAGAATCAAAAATATTTGAAAGCATTATCAAAAAGGTGATGTCATGGAACTTGTTATAGCAAGTGGAAAAGGTGGTGTGGGCAAAACTACCTTCTCTACGTCATTGGCAGTTTTATTAAAAAATCATAATTTTGGTATTGTAGATGCAGATGCTGAAGCACCTAACATGCATTTAATTTTTGATATATCAAAATGGGATCAAGAAATAGATTATGCTGAAAAAAGCTTAGCAGAAATCGATTATAGCAAGTGTACACATTGTAAAATTTGCTTGGAAAATTGCCCATATGAAGCTATACATGAACGAAATGGCAAGGTTGAAATTAAAAAATATCTATGTGAAGGATGCAATGTATGTGGCATTTTATGCCCAGAAAAAGCAATAAAAATAAAATCAAAGGAGCATTCAGGATGGATCAGAGTAGCCAAAACGGATTATGGCCCTTTTATTACCAGTGAACTAGATGTAGGCCAACCTAATAGTGGAAAGCTTGTTACGGAAGAGAAAAAAATAGCGCGTGAATGGAGAAAAAGGGGAGAAATAAAGCATATCATTGTTGATTCAGCAGCAGGAATAGGTTGCCAAGTTATTTCATCGATGAGTGGTGCAAGCCATGCTATTCTTGTAGGGGAACCTACCAAATCAAGCTTAAGTGATCTGTCAAGGGCATATTATTTAGCTAATCATTTTAGGATCAAATCCTATATTGTAATCAACAAATATGATATCAATCCAGAATTCACTGGAATAAAAGATTTTGCATATGACAATGGTATAGAAATCATTGGAAAAATTCCATATGATAAAAATGTACCTCTGTCTATGGCGTACAAAAAACCTTTAGTTATATACAGCGAAAATTCAAAGGCTGCAAAGGCAATAAAGGATATATCAAGTGTAGTAGAGCAATTACTTTGATTCTAAATTATTATCCTTTGTTTGTGAAATGAATTTAAGCCATATAAAGAAAGCTATAGAAAACGCAATGATAGCCCCAATAATATCAATCTTTATTTTAGGCAATAAATACATAACAGCGTAAATCCCAACAGAAATAACTAATGCAGCAAAGCTCAACAATATCAAATATGTTTCAAAGGCATAAAGTTCTGAATAAATTTCTTTTTTATCAAAGCCGTTATCCAATAGTTTTTTTGAAAAATTTTTAAAATATTCAAACAATTGATGGAAAAATAGGGATAGAATCATAAGTATAAAAGAAATTACAAACAACGGGATATCTTTGTTAGAATAATAAACAATGGGCATTAAGTTATGAATATATCCAAAAGAAAGAATGGCATATCCTGACATCAACACAATTTGCAAGTATTTGAGATTGTTATTTGTTGTCCTAAGCATAGATATTGCTATAGATAAAAAACCAAGAAAAGTTAAAACAATAACAAAAGTATATTCTAAATTACTTGAAGATATGGAATAAAGCAAAAAATCCCCTAAAGCTAGAGTAAATACAGTCAATAGCAAGGATCGTTTCATTATCTACTCACCTTTATTGCAGTTTTATAAATAACCGTTGCAAGAGATTCACTAACTGGATCCCATGGAACTATCTTTATATAGGAAGGAAAATAGCTGTAAATTTCATTTCTAGCAAAAACCAAATAATCTTTGGATAAAACAGAGCTTATTAAGGGGGCAGCATTTTTGGATACAATCCTTGAAGATATTACATCAACTATCAATACATGGTGGGCAATTTTGGCCATATTCACAGCAAAGGTTTTTATTGATTCCAAGTATGGATTATAAAGGCTTGTCAAAATAACTACAACTGCCCCTGTTTCCATAACAATCCTTTTCAATAAGTTGCTGATTTGATAGTTATTGGAATAGCTAACAGAATTTTCAATTGAAATCAATAGATTTTTTATTTTTCTAAAATTTTCCATTCCTGATGAGGGCATGATGTAAGTTTCTGGAACGTTGTAATCGTTTTCCATAAACCAAAAACCAACATTGAAACTTTGGCTGAGAAGTATTTTAGAGTATGAGTATACATAATTTATTGAATATTCAAGAGGGTTCTCTTCTAATGACCCCTTTCTCATATGGTAACCACGGTCCATAATAAATATGATTGTATTTTCCCCTTCCCTTTCATATTCATTAACTAACAATTTATCCGTATTGCCAACACGCGCTGTAGCTTTCCAGTTGATTTTCTTATACGAATCATTGGGGGTATATTCCCTGATTTTTTCAAATTCAGTAGATACAGGGCCCAATCTCGATTTTGCATTTTTAGGGTTAATGCGTGTCTTTAAAATCTTTATCCTCCTCATTTTCAAAACATGCAGCCTAGGCCTTACTAGAATAACATTGTTTTTTTTAATTGAACCAAAATCGGAGTGAATTATTCCCAATGTAGGGTAATATGTATATTCTACAACATCAATATTGTATTTTCCTCTTCTTAATGGCTTGACCCTGAATTTGTAAATTGAATGGGATTTTTTTATGCCTTTATGTAGAATGTGCACGTTGGTGCTATCTACGATATCGAAAGTAGGAGGCAAAGGCACATTAAAAGTAAAAAACCCAAATCCTTTGTCAGATTTAACTTCTAAAATAAACTCTATCTCATCACCTGTAATAGCATTATTGGGGAGGATTAGTTCAATATCAACAGAACCTTCGCTTTCCATAATATACAAAAGTGAAATGTACAACACTGGAAAAATAGCAATGAGAATAAACATGGGTATAGAGGTAATTATAGCTACAACCACCAAACCTATTGTAATAAGGAATATAGAAAATACGGATTTACTCCAGTCTTTTGTCAAACATCCACCTACTTTGGGACTTCTAGTTTAGATAAATATTCATTAACAATGTTGCTTGCTTTGTAGCTTTCCAACGAATATTCAGGTTGTAAAACGATTCTATGTGCCAATGTAATTTCGCAAATTTTTTTAACATCATCAGGTATGACAAAATCCCTACTTTCGGTAAGAGCTACTCCACGGCTCATTCTCATAAGGGAAATTAACCCTCTTCCACTAGGACCAGCCATAACCCTTTTATCTTTCCTGATCACACTAAAAGAGGAAATGTACCTTATAATTTCATCACTAATTTTTATGTTATTTTCAACGATATTTTGAATTTGCAAAAGTTGGTTGTTAGTTAATACAACCCTTGCTTGGTTAGAGGGATCATCAACCTTCCATGAAATTCTCCTTTTTAACAATACACTCTCATCTTCTGGATATCCTAAGGAAAGCTTTACCATAAAACGATCCATTTGTGCTTCTGGCAATGGATATGTGCCTTCATATTCAACAGGATTTTGGGTTGCTATAACAATAAATGGTTCAGGCAATGGTATTGTTTCACCTTCAATGGTTACCTGCTTTTCCTCCATAGCTTCAAGCAAGGCAGCTTGTGTTTTAGGTGGTGCCCTGTTTATTTCATCAGCCAATATTAAATTAGAAAAAATTGGGCCTTTTACCAACTCAAATGTACCTATTGCAGGCCTCCATACCTTCGTACCCAAAATATCGCTTGGAAGTAAATCAGGTGTAAATTGAATCCTTTTGTAAGAGATTCCTAAAATTTTGGCAAGGATTTTAGCTACAAAGGTTTTACCAGTACCTGGATTATCTTCTAGCAATACATGCCCTTGAGAAATTATAGCGGCCAAAATAAGTTTAATTATCTCATTAGACCCAACATAATAGGAAGAAATTTCATTAACACATTTATTAATGCTGTCTATAGCAAGATTCATTGAATTTTCATTATTTTGGTACATTTTCGACCTCCTTATAAATCCTGTTAAAAATACGTTCAACTATCATATTTCTTTCATACATCTCTCTTTCTATATATCTTTTCACTAAGAATGGTGCTGGTTCTAATATATTAAGTTCCTTGTATGCCAATAGTTCTTGTAAAACATCTAAAATTTTATTGTATTGCATCCCATTAACTGTCAATATTTGGCTAAGAAGTACTATTAAGTTATCCTTCACCCCATACATAACAAAATTTTTTAGTGCTTCATTAACAAAGCCTATATTTTCTGTACCCATTATAAAAGGTTCATGCTTATGCTTTTTGTACAATTCATTGGTAATAGAATCTAAATATCTTGAACTGTAATAATAAGACAACAAAGAAAAGTAGATTATGATTATCAATATTATTACAACAGTTGCCAATACTGCCAAGGATTCATATTTTTTCAATGATGGGTCACTCATAACTGCATATAAAACACCAATCAAAAAAGAGAAAAACATCCATCTATATGGATATAAAATCATATATTTACCTAAATTCTTTAACGAATCTATATGTTCTATAAAATAAGCCAATGAAAAAAATATAGAAACAGCAAAAGGAAACAAGAATATATATTGAACTGGGGAGGATGGGACTGCTGATATGATAAGTATATAAAAAGATAAAATAAGGTCAGAAATAGATAAACGCAACAATGTAAATCCCCAGTAGGATTTGTGGTTTAATTTAAAAAGAGTTAGTGCAAAAAAGATAATCACAAAGAATTCAAAAAACAAAAACCAAAACAAAAAATAATTAATATAATTAAATAATACGACCGCTTCATATGTCATTAAAGCAACAAAAGTGCTCAACCCAATAAAATGGCTTATAATCAAAGATTCAATAATTTTATTGTAAATTTTCAAAATATATGCAATCAAATCTAGTATAAGAGGGGCAATAGCAGGAATAAATACAATATCTAACAGATCTAATACAATAAATTTGTAATTAGAAAAAAAATTGTAAACGTTGTACTGAATAATGAAATAAAAAATTAAAATAAACAATATAACCAAAATATAATAAACAGAATATAATTTTAATTTTCGTATTTTATCATTGTTTATTTTCGCTTCCACTTTTAACACCACAAACAATAATCCATGGTTCTTTTATGCAATCTCTTAAATCCCTTAGAAATATTTCAAATTCTTTGCGGTCTATCTTTTTTTTGCCATATAATGCCTTTTCATATATTTTAATAATTTCTGATATTTTGTTTTCACTAATGTTATCTAAGGATTGATATTCTTTTTTTATTATTTCTCTAATCGTTTTAACAGAAAAATCTTCTGATTGATCCTTAATGAAATTCAATTTCATCAACTTAACTACTTCATCTTCATATTTAGTTCCCCGAATTCTCTTAATTTCTTTATATCCATCCAATGATGCTTCTAATTTACAACATTTAGAAGTAATTTTAACATTAAACGATTGATCTCCTATAAATTCTATATTATCTGCTGTTTTTAAAGTAGAATTATCTTTGATTTTAATAGGCAAGTTTTTATCAATCTCCCAAATCAATGGCAAATCATGGTCTATTTCTGGATATATCAACGAATTTTCGTCATACCACCCTTTAAACTTAGAAATTTGTTCCCCTTCCTCTAATACTAGTAAACTGGTTGTCTTACTAGATGAGATTTTTTTATTTTCAGAATTATCCATATTACTTTTTTCAATAGACATATTTTTACGATTTTTGATTGTAGTGTAGGTAACTACCCCTACAAGCGTGGATATTATTGCAATGATTATTATTTCTAATAGAAGTGAATATTTGCTCAAAAAAATATTTTTATTTCCCCCAGATGGAGATGGCCCAATATTTGTTGTAGTATTGGTTGAAGAACTTTTGTTGCCGGTATTTGATTTCGAACCTGACGATGAATTGCCTGTGCCTGTTCCACTGCCTGTCGAATTACCTGTGCCTGTCCCGCTGCCTGTCGAATTACCTGTGCCCGTTCCACTGCCTGTTGAATTGCCTGTACCTGTCCCACTGCCTGTCGAATTGCCTGTACCTGTCCCACTGCCTGTCGAATTGCCTGTACCTGTTCCACTGCCTGTCGAATTGCCTGTGCCCGTTCCACTGCCTGTCGAATTGCTTGTACCTGAACCGCTTCCTGTCGAATTGCCTGTACCCGTTCCACTGCCTGTCGAATTGCCTGTGCCTGTTCCACTGCCTGTCGAATTGCCTGTACCTGAACCGCTTCCTGTTGAATTGCTTGTACCTGTTCCACTGCCTGTCGAATTGCCTGTACCTGAACCGCTTCCTGTCGAATTGCCTGTACCTGAACCGCCTCCAGTGTTTGATCCCCCTCTGCTAGTATTGTTTGATGTATGATTGTTATTTCCAGCAATGTTACTAGTATTGCTAGCATTACTATTATTAAAAATGTTAGGATAAGCTGCAAGTGATGAAAATAATAACCACAAGGATATTATTATAACTATTAAAGGAATAATAGAATATCTGTTTTTCATTAATTAATTAAGTGTTTACATTATTATTAATAATTTTTCTTATATTTATCTATTTTAATTGTAGATTTATATTTTATATAATCAAATCCATTTTGTTTAGTTTAAAGTTATTCCAATAAATTGAATCTATAACAAGTAAAATACCCCATTCCAGGACAAAGATACTATACAATATACCACCTATAGGATTATGCAAAAAAACATAAAATTCACTGCCTTCTACAATAACAGAAATAATTAACGAAAAGAAAAAGAGATTATACAAAGTAGTAATTGGAAAATTTCCTCCCCTATACAAAGATTGATTAAGGTATTTTACAGATGCTATTATACCTAATGAGGCTAAAATGAAAATGAGAGAAAGTGCAGCTAAACTCCAAAATAGTACATCAAACAAGTTTTTAAAAATGATTATGGATAAAGGTACCACTACAAAAGGAATGTAAAATATAGCCAAAAACAACATTACATATGTTTTAGCTGCCATAATGTAAAATGGTTCAGTAACTGTAAATAGCTGCCATAGAGTATGCCCTTCCCTGGACAATAACCATAAACCATCAAAAGTAGAAAATACTGCTGCACCTAAATAAATTGTACCGGCAATTATAACTTGTTTTTTATACAATGTAAATGGGTAAAAAAATAGAGAATTACCAAAACTATTGAAATGCAGGAATATAACCATACCGACTAAAATTATTGCAGAGGATATCAATACTGAGATATGCTCATTTTTTCTTACAAGGGTAAACCATGCGAAATCTATAGCTGCTTTTATTTTGCTGTTTCTTTTGAATATATAAAAAAGAGGCAACTCTGTTATTGATTTAGAAGTATAATGCTTTACAATATTTGCAACTGGCACATCATCAAATCCATAAATTGTTAAAAGCCAAAAGGATATCCATTCTATAGTGAGGGATATAGCAAGTAAAACATAACTGAAAAAATAAAGAGATGTTATGAAAAAAATCAATGTTATGCCAATATATGGCAAATATTTATTTTTGATATGTTTAGAGAGAGACAAAGAAATCAATGCTAATGGTGCTGAGGATACAATAATAGCACTAATGGAAATATACATCATTATATTTGGAATAAAATACGTTTTTGTATATGCAGAAAAAAGCAAATATATTGCCATCGAGGCTTCATATAAGATAATGTTGTTAAGAGTAGAGAAGAATAATTTTTCAAAAATTATGGATTTATGATCTACAATCGGAGTATTTACCAAAATCTCTTCATTGTCTACCAAATGATTCTTAATCCACGCTATATTTAAAAAGAGGAAAAGAAAAAGAATCATTGAATAAAAATCAAAAACAGATACAATGTTTTTTCCTGCAATGTAAGGTGCGTCTATTGATAATACCCAAAGCATTCCTAGATATAGCAAAAAAAACCACATAATAGTAATTATGTGTTGCTTAAGATCAATAAACAAGCGATGCCTGGAAGCATTTACATCCATTGAGTATAGCCAATACCACTTATTCATGATATCACGCTATTTAATATTTTAAAAAGTGCTTCTTCTAAGTTTTCAGAGGAGGTATCTTTGCATATTTGTTTTGCGATTCCGGTTTTAACGATATTTCCAGAATTGATTACAACAACCTGATCTGCAATTTCTTCTATTATAGAGGATATGTGTGAAGTTACTATAATAATCTTGTTTTGATCTTTAATATCTGCCATCCATTTTTTGAGTAGAAAAACTGTAGAGGGGTCAAGCCCCATAAAAGGTTCATCAAATAAGTATATTGATGGATTATGCATAGTAGCGATGCCAAAAGCCACTTTTTGTTTAATCCCTTTAGAGCAATTTATAATTAGTTCATCTTTGTAATCAGTTAAATTAATCCATCTGATATACTCCTCTACTTTAAGAATACTCTCCTGTTTAGAAAAACCCCTTAACCGCATTGTTCCAAATAATGTTTCTTGAACTGTAAGGTAATCATTAAGCATTGGCAATTCAGGTAAGAACCCAGCGATTTTTTTCATTGTATTAGGATCCTTTACGATTGAAACATTATTTAGCAAAATATCTCCTTTGGTAGGATGCAAAATACCGAATATTAATTTAAGCATAGTGCTTTTTCCAGCGCCATTTGTGCCTAAAATACCATAAATATTATTAGATTTGAATTGATAAGAGACATTTCTAAGTGCATATTTAACATCATATTTTTTTGATAGGTTTTGTAGGTCAAGGTGCAATTCATTCATTATTTATTATATCTACAGTCAATCTAATAAAATATTTGCTTAATATAATACTAATAATACTACAAGTTTGCCAATTACAGCAAATTTGATGCACCCTCAGAAAACTTTATAAATTTGATATATTTATTTTAATGTATTATGAGAGAATACAAATGCAAAAACAAAATAACCAAGGAATTTTTAGAAAATGCCCTTACTGAATTTTTTGGTGGATTTTCTGAAAATAATGGGGTATATAATTCAAGCTATGGAGCACTTAAAGAGATTCATGTAAAAATCACCAATGATAAAATGATAGAAGTGGAGACAAAATCCAGCTCAATAAACGATGTTAAAGTAGATGATACGATTAAAAAATACAACCAATTTATAGAAAAAGTGACTGGATATACCGCTGCACAAAGAAAGAAAATGTTGACAAAACTTTGAGCTTATTTTATAAATGGATATATAACTGCTGAAATAAACACAATAGCCAAATATAAGGAAGTCAATTTGAAAATAGTAAACGCTTTTTTGTCATTAAAATTAATACATATAGATGAGAAGTACAATGAAAAAGCTAATCCTATAATAGAGAAGATAATAAAAATTGTAAATTTAGAATAATACAAAATGTAATAAAACAACAAAGAAAATAAAAATTGTAATAATGCAATAATTGCAATTACATAAACAGTAAATTTTTTTTCTTTAACAACTGGTAACATAGGAACGTTTGCCTTTTTATAATCTTCTGAATATCGCAGTGCAAGGGTCCATACATGAACAGGAGTCCATAGCAATACTACACCAAACAGCATTAATGGCGCATAAGCCACTAAATTTTTAGTTGCAACGCTCCACACCACAAACACAGGAGCACCACCAGCAGGAGCACCGATAAGTATATTCCAAGGTGTTTTTCTTTTGGTTAAATAATTATACAAAATAGCATCAAAGAAAAATCCAAAAAAAATCCAAAAAATACCATAAATATAGTTTGGAAGCAAAATAACCATTGATATTACTAATAGCACTGCCCCAAAATACAAAGCTTTTTTTGGAAGTATTCTGTTACTAGGTAAAACTCGATTTTTTGTTCTATCCATTAATATGTCAATATCCATGTCAATAAAGTTGGTTATTGTATTAACGCCACTACAAGCTAGAAACAGTGCAACTATGCCTAGTATAATCGGAAGAAGGTTTTTACCATTATATCCCAAAAAACCGCCAGCAATCCCTCCTAGCAAAAGCAAAGCAGTTTTCTTTGGCTGGGTTAATTGGAACCATAATGAAATTTTATGCGCTGCCAATGAAGCCATTAATCTCTCCTTCAAATTTCAAATTATGGTAGTTATTCAGTATATAAAAAACCATTGAAAGTATCCAACATGAAAAAATATATATCACTACATTCAATAGAATCAATAGAAATGAAACACATAAAATTCTTAGCAATTATAATAATTCTTTCCTTTTTTTTGTTAAACAACTTTACAGTTGCAAATCAAATCTCAACACCCATTTTTAATGCATTGCCTAATTACTCTAATATTTCAAAAATAATTAAAGTTACAACCCAAACTTTGAATGTAAGGAATGGCCCTGGTAAAAACTATAGCATAATAGGTCAGGTTTCATATGGAAGTGAATTTTACACATACAAAGAAGCCAATGGAACAAACATTTATGGAAACGATATATGGTACAAAATTTATTGGGACGGGACAAGTGGTTGGATATCCTCTTACTATACAATGCCTTTATTGCCAAGTCCAGATATACAAATTGCAGTTGAAGTTGATGCTCCAATAGTTCAAGTAATGGCAATGCCAAATGGATCTTCTTCGATTATAGGGCATGTTTACCAAAACCAAATTTACGTTTTGGCTACGTATAATGCTTATCCAGGGGACAATAATATACAATGGGTACAAATATTTTTCAATAATGCCACTTTTGGATATACTGGTTTTATTGAAAAAATATATGTGTACAATGTATCTATGCACAATGCCATTTTAAATACTAAATTATACAATGGCTATACCAGTGTCTCTTTAAAAAAAGTCGTTATGCCATATATATATCCTGATTACCCTCAATATACACAGGATTTAGCCAATTATTCTAATATTATCACTGGTTTACAGTATGAACAATATTATCTTACTTCATCGCTTACTTTAGGGGATTTTGGAGATGGTGGTGTTGGCTATAATGCTTCGTTGTATAATATACCTAAATGGCCTATGATAGTTAATGATTACAATGTATCTAGAACATCTGCTTTTCTGAATAATAGTAATGCTCAAAACGCTTTTATATCAAGCGCAGTATCTTTAGCTGTATCTAATAATTACACAGGATATTCAGTAGACTTTGAAGGCACTACAGGGTATACATTAGAGGATTCTATGCACTACATATCCTTTCTAAACAATTTTTCCAACCAATTGCACATTTACGGGAAAAAATTGGCAGTTGCACCTCAACCTGCATACAATGGAATACCTAATTCATATCTAGATTATTATTTATATAATCCATATACACGAATAAACATAGATTACATTATGCCACAATGTTATGAGGGATATTTTTCTGGTTCCTACAGTTTTATTAATGCTGTATCTTCAATGATCAATGCCGTTGGAAAATACATATCACTAAATCAAATTGTTATTTTACTTATGACTACAAACCCAAATACAAACACCTATTTCACGTATCAGCAAATGAACGAACGTATAAATTATCTAGAGAATGTTGGCATAAACGGGATTGGAATATGGTCTATGGATGAAGCTGGTGGATTTCCTTCTTCACAAGAATTATGGGGGCAACTTGCTGATTTTGAATATTCCCCAAGCGCATGGAGCGTTTATAATGTATCCTATGCCCCAGGGTCATCTTCAATATTTTCTAATGTGGTCAATAATGTTATAGGAATACAGTTGTTGGGGCAGGCAAACCAAAGCATTGTAATTAATGGATCATCTCAAGTTACTTATTGTTCTGAGAGCCCGATATACAACATGAATTTTTATTACAGTGCTTATTTACCATATGGCACTTATGTTGAAGTGAGTGCAATGAACCAAAGTGGGTACAAGAAATTAAATTACACGTTATCTAAATCAGGAGAGTACAACCTTTCCATGCCTTCAAATGTGTATTGCATATCCTTTGATTTTTATACTGTTAGCAACTTGAATGTAACATTGAGTTTCAACAATCCATATATAGCCTACATTAAAGATATACAATACAACATGTCATGGAATGTCTCTTATAATAATTCTGTTGATACCATGCCTATTTTTTCAAATAACTCAATAAGTATTGGATTTTATGGAAATTTAGGGTATATTGGAGCTAGTGGTTCGATGTCAATATCAAAAAAATATAACCATGATTTTTCTACTGTATCTTTGGAATTATACAATAATGAACCTATTCCTTTACTAAATATAAGCATAACAGCAATATCCACTAATGGGTCTAAATATACATATTACTTAGTAAATAGTTTTTTACAATACAGAGCAACAAATAAGTCGATTTATTATCTTCCATCAGAATCTAATGAAATCATCATCAATATTTGCCTTTCAAACCAGAGTAACGTTGCCAATTCATCCTGGTATGTAAATATATTTAACATATCTACAAATGTAACCAACAAATTATACAAAGTTACCTTTCATGAAACAGGGTTGGCAACCAATACAACATGGCATGTAAATTTGAATGGACTAGAAGAATCCTCAAATGAAAGTGTTATTGTATTTGAAGAACCAAATGGTACATACAATTACAGTATATCAAATATATCTGGTTATTATGCAAATCCATATAGAGGTTTATTTAACATATATGGCAAAATGGTGGAGATAAACATTACATTCAAAGAAATAGAATATGAAGTATTATTTACAGAAACAGGGTTGAGCAACCAAGTGTGGTGGGTGAACTTAAGCAATGGCCAATCCTTTATGTCTAGCAACAATACTATAAAATTTTACGAACCCAATGGTTCTTATAGATACAGCATAAGCACAATAAATGGTTTTTATGTTAACAAATCCACAGGATATATAAACATTTCAGGCAACGAAGTTGTTATACCTATAATTTTTAATGTAATTAAAAAATCCACAAATAACGCATCAAGTAATATTAACAATTCACTTGGCTATATGAAATATATTGGTATAGGCATATTAGTTATAATCGTTATATTGGGATGCTTAATAACCTACTTAACAATAAAGCATAAAAATAAAAAACAACAATCCAGTAAAAAATGAAATAAATTCATTGAAATGTTATTTTGTTTTACCATTAACGCTAAAAAATAACAAAAGCGATACAACAGGCATGTATAGATAATGCATTTAAATTAGCTCAATAGCTCAAGTTCATAATTTTCCATCATATATGCCATAAAACATCCATCATTTTTTTGAATGTGTAAAATAGTTGCTCAATATTTACCATTGCTTTTTAAAGCACGGATATCCCCCTTACTTGTCAACACATATAAATCCACTATGGTAAAAATCACCAATTTTCAAAAATCATTGTTTTTTTGTTTGATTCATTCCACTAGCAATCAAAAAACCTATTGCTCGTTCAGTATATTTATATTCATGAACTTTCTTCCAAAACGCTTTAGAATGGTTTGGATAAATGAGATGTGCCATTTCATGCATTATAACGTAGTCCAATACCCATTTGGGCATGCCAATAAGCTTGTCTGAAACCCTAATTGTTTTATTAGCAGGTGTACAACTACCTAACTTAACATGCTGGTTAGTAACAAATTTAATGAACTTTATACTGAGTTTACCCTCAAAATATTTTATGTTAAATTCATTAAATTTTTTGATTAAATATTCATTAGTGTATTCCTTTGCTTTTCTTTTATTAGCAATTTTCTGGACCATTTCTTTTACAACTTTATCTTCATTTTTCTTAGGCAATCTAGAAGGGATATACACAAAAATAGTATCTCCTTTAACATGAGCTGCGATGGTTTTCTTACGTTTGGAACTTCTGATAATTTTTACGAACATTTAATTCTTATATTATTGTTAAATTATATATTTGTTATCTCGATTTTAAGATAACGCCTACAGATATAAATTTAGAGAGAATAAGTGTGGCAAACCTCGTTTATAAAATCAACAAGAACTTTTCTTTCTTTATCTGTTATTCCTTCTGTATTTATTTCTAAATTAACTATTTCACAAAATTCATTTTTTGATTCTTTGTTTTGTTCTAATGTTTCTTTTAATTTTTTCAATGCTTCCATATGCTTATCCATACATGCTAGAACCTGGGCATAGAGAATCATCGTATAAAAATTATTATAATCCAGTTCTATTGCTTTATCAAGCTCAGTTAAGGATTCATTGTATTTGTTTAATTTTTTCAATGCTATGGCTTTGTTATAATGAGGACATCCTTTGTTTGGATACAGATTTATAACAATATCATATTCTTTTATAGCATCGTTATACCTATTTAGGCAAATAAATGCATTAGCCTTTTCATAGTGGTAGTAAGCACTATCAATATCATATTCAATAGCCAGATCCAACTCTTTAATAGCCTCTTCGTATTTTTTCATTAAAATTAAAGCATTTGCCTTATTGCTATGATATTCTGGATCTTTTGGGTTTAAGTTTATTGCATTATCATATTCAATTATAGCTTCCTCATACCGATTTAAGTTCATTAACGTATCTGCTTTTTTGTTATGGTATGTAGATATTTTTGGATCTAGCTGTATTGCCAAGTCATATTCTATAAGTGCATTCTCGCATTTTTCTATAGATACCAGCGTTCTTGCTTTTTCGTAATGATAGCATGGATTTATAGGGTCAAGTTGTATTGCTAAATCGTATTCCACAATAGCTTCATTGAAGAGATTGATCCCAACTAAAGCCTTGGCTTTTTCAAAATGGTATTCTGGAATATTTGGGTTGAGTCGTATTGCTTCATTCAACATGTTAATGTTTTCTTCAATGTCCTTTTTGTTCTGGTTCCACATATTTACAACCTATTAATATTGATATATGGTTTATTGCGCTATACCTATTTATAACATTTAAATATAATAGCCTATTCTGTAGAACAAATATTGAGGTTAATTCGGAATGTTCATGCATAAATCTTTTGAATTTATAGCCAATTTAATATACCATCAACATTTGTATAAATTCATTAAATCCAATATTTCTGTATTTATGATAGATACTTTTATTATAATACAATTTTATTCAGTTAACATGAAAACAGAATTGTTATACTTGAATGATTCATATATGAATGAATGTGATGCTATAGTATTGAAAAGTGGGGAAGAGGGAATTATACTTAATAGGACAATATTTTATCCAGAAGGAGGGGGCCAACCGTCGGATACAGGGGTTATAGTGTGGGGAGGTAATACTTTTAGGGTTGATTCAGTCCAAAAAAGTGATGAAGTATACCATCACTTGGTTGAACCTATATCCATTAAAAATGGAGATTCTGTAAAATTAGCTATAGACTGGGAAAAGAGATATATGCATATGCGATACCACACTTCGTTGCACATTATAAGCGGTGTTGTAAACAACCTCTATAAAGTAAAGATTACAGGAAACCAGATATATACAGATAAAGCCCGTATAGATTTCAACCTTAACGATTCAGCAGAGTCGGTTATAGAGGATATCTTATCTGAGGCAAATAAAATTGTAAAAAAGGACGTTAAAATAAATATAAAATACATAAAAAGGGAGGAGCTTACAGACGATATGATCCGGGTAAAAAAGGAGCTATTGCCAGATCTTGATATATATCGTATGATTGAAATTGAAGGTGTAGATATGCAACCTGATGGAGGGACACATGTTAAACGCAGTTCAGAAGTAGGGATGATATCCATGTTGAAAAGGGAAAACAAAGGAAAGAACAATAAGAGGATTTACATAACTTTATCAGATAAAACAATTTAACCAAAATATGCTACTTCCCAATATAGCATAAATCGATAATTTTGAAACCTACAAAATTTTCATTTGATAAATATAAAAAGTTATTAGATTAACTGTATTTGCATATTAGCATATACCATCACATAAATTATAAGAAGGTAAGTTTCAAGGGAGGTTTGATAGAATTAATAACTGCATGTATAGAGAGGTTAACCAATGGGAGTTATCAAAGTGCTATCTGTTTATTTTTTGTCTATAAATAGCACTATCAAAAGACTCAAGCACACTCAGAAATCCTGATTTTTCAGACATATTTTATATATTGTAAATTCATAAGTTATTTTATGAAATATTTAAAATATGGAAATACTGGAACTTTTGTTTCAGTTCTAAGTTTTGGTGCAATGACATTAGGAGAAAAAAATCTTTGGAAATTAAGTGGAGTAACCCAAGAACTCTCAGATAAGATGGTTAAAACCTGCATCGATCATGGGGTTAACCTTTTCGATACTGCAGATATATACGATTCAGGTGATTCTGAAATTATGCTTGGAAAATCATTAAAAGGTTACAGGGACCAGGTATTAATTGCAACGAAAGTAAGGGGAAAAACAGGAAATGGAATAAATGAACAAGGTCTCTCAAAGCATCATATGACTATAGCATTAAGAAAAAGCCTTGAAAGGCTTGGAACATCATGGGTAGATATTTACCAGTACCATGGTTGGGATATTGAAGGAAACTTAATTGAGACCATGGATACAATGCAATCATTTGTTAACCAGGGAAAAGTTCTTTATCCAGCTGTTTCAAACTTTGCTGCTTGGCAGATGGCATATCTTCAGGGCATGGCAGAACAGAAAGGATATGCAAGGTATGAAAGTGCACAAATGAATTATAACATAATTAACAGGGACGTTGAGTATGAGGTTTTGCCTTTTCTAAGGTATAACAAAATGTCATTACTTTCATGGAGCCCACTTCATGGTGGCCTTTTAACAGGAAAGTACAAAAAAGGTGAAGCCCCATCAAAAGGAACAAGGATGGGTGATAGAGGTTTCTTCTTCCCTTACTTTGAAGAGGAAAAGGGATGGAAGATTGTTGAAGAAATAGAAAACATAGCTAAAGAACAGGGTTGTAAACCTTCTCAAGTAGCACTTTCTTGGCTCATTGAAAAAAATGTTGTTGTCTTAATAGGGGCTAGAAATATGGACCAGCTCGTTGAGAATCTAGGTGCGCTTGATGTTAAACTGAAAAAAGAGCAGATGGATAGGTTAGACAAGATTTCTGAACCTAGAACCATATATCCAAACTGGATGATAGAAAGGCAGAACCAGGATAGAAAAATAAATTGAGAAAAAAATTCATTATTTTTTAATATTATTATTTTTCAGGGTTTTAAAACAAATATGTAATATTATACAAAAAGTTAGGATCATGGATAATTGAAATATTTTTAACTACGAATTTCATTCATTTAGAATACCATAGGGATATTGGTCCTTATTATTGCTGTCTGTGTTTTACATTAAGATAACAGAAGAAATAGCAAGATTGATAGTATTAATGTTGTATTACCCAAGTTTAAGATAAAGGATAGTTTTTAGCAATACTTTTATTTTATTTTGTCTACCACGCTTCTGGGCAGCCATCTAACAGATATTTTCTCTGGAGGAACAGATATTTTGAATATTGAAATCAATTTGTTGAGAGATTCTATATCTGTTTGAGACAGTATATGCATATCCAAGAGATTAAGTGCTTTATTGTTGTTCAATATTATGTTGAACGAAACGATTTTATCATACTCGTTTGTGTAATCTTCTTTAACCGTATAATCTACAAAATCATGATAAATATTATCATATTCACTATTTTCTATTTCAGTTAAACCTTTTTCTATCACATTCTGCAATAATACATCTATTTTTTTTATGTTAGATATATGGTAAATTTTACCCGTCTTACCATTACTGGAAGTATTCAAAAGATATATGGATTTGTCAGTAACAACGAATGCATCTGGTATGTTTAAAGGAGAAAAGAAATAATCAAATAAATATATTAAAATGGGAAAAAGTATTGCTAAAACAACCTCTGATAAAATGTTAAACCCAGAATAAAACATTATAGCGATATATGCAATGATGAGTACAACAATTATTGCAATTCTAATATTAGACCACATATTATATGCCATACCATTTTGCCTGGGATTTGTGGTAAATTGTATATTCTCATTTGCAGGGATGACATTGAAAACACCATTCTTATCTATACTAGAATTTTTTTCATTATTAACTGAATAGTGTGGATTGTATTTACGTAGAATTCTTTTATTGATATTTATATCCATATAGGAGGGCATTACATTATGTTGACTTTCCAACTCTTTTTTTTCAAACAACTTCATTCCACAGAACCTGCAAAATAGGGCATCATTATCATTTGTTTGTCCGCAGTTAGGGCATATTACCATTTTTAATTCACCACATGATGAAATTCATTTTTAAATAACATCCATCCATGTCAAGGCATTAATATTTCAAGTTATTTTTAAAGATATTATTCCATAAAGTGGTATTTATTTATATTTGTTTTTTCTTCAAAATGAGATATTGTGATATCCTGAAGAACTTCTCCTAAAGCAAACGTGTTAATTTTAATATTAAGGACTTCTGTATTACTTTTATTAAATAGAGACTGCGCTGTATTATGTTAATCCTAGTCGTCAAACCAATAGAAATTCAATAATACATTTGCGTCAATATGGAATATTTAGTTTTTGTTTTTAGCGTTCTGTAGCATCTAGTATAAATGAATATCCTTGCCTGATTCCTTTAGATAAGACACTATTTTTTTATTATTTAACTCAGTATCAAAGGTTACAAAAAATTTTGCTTCTGTATCAAGTAAAAAAATAGCAATATTCAATATATCACCAATACTCATATACGAATCAATATCTTTTAGTTTTTTAATTTCTTTTGTTAAGTCATCTATAGTTATATTTTTTAATTCAAAGGCCTCTAACTTGCCATTATCAAAAAGATTATTTAATTTGGCTATTTTATCATACTCATAATTATACTTTTTAATTATATTCTGGTGGACTTCTCCTAAAGCAAACGTGTTAATTTTAATATCAATGTCTCCTGTATTACTTCTGTTAAACAGAGACTGTGCTGTATTATGTTGATCCGGGTCGTCGTCCAAATAGAAATTCAATAATACATTTGCGTCAATATGGAATATTTGGTGTTTGTTTTTAGCATTCTGTGGCATCCAATCACACATGCAACTCCATCATTTCCTCAAATACTTTTTTAACATAACTATAATCCTTATTTTTTGCTTTTAATATGGAGTCCTTTAGTTCCATTACTCTGTCTATGGCTTCTTCATTATTATAACCTCCATCATCTATTAGAGACTTCAATGTCGAAGCAATTTCCAACCATAGGTTGTCTTTTTTGCTCAAATATTCTACAAATTTTTTAAGTTTTGGCTCCATATCAACCACGTTTTCAGTGTGATTGAATTCGTTATCGGTAATACTAAAATAATCCTTAGCTAAGGCAGGGGAGTAGGGACCTCGGAGATAAATGGAATATAAGTAATCTAAGTCTCTATCTAACTTTGTTTTACTCAAGAAAAACATTATTTTTTGAACCCGAAGCCTCAACTCAAATGACTTATCATCCATTCCTACATATTTAGCCTCTTTAATTTCAGAAATTGATTTAATCCCTATCAACTTTAGTATACTAATCAATTTTAGTTTTTTTCCGTTTTCCATACTAAATACATTATATGCTTTCAATATTTAAATATTTTAATATTTAATGCTGTATTGAATAAATATGCTAATGCCCTATTTTTGCCATAGTTTTCTATACTTCTTATTATTTTCATTCTTTATGAACAGTTCAAATAATAAAAGAGGGGGTGCACCATAAAGATCATCGTGATTGGTCTAAATACAACAATGAACTTGTAGTTAAAGGAGAGTATTACTTAGATCTTGGATTTTCAGAACACTGGTATGAAGAGCTTGAAGAAATGAACAAAGGTAAAAGAGGAGCTCCCTATAAATTTCCAAATCAATTTGTAAATTTAATGGCAGCATGGCACCAGTTGGTAGATTATTCTGGAGGGGATGGAAATGTGGCAGAAAAGCTATTATATGTATTTAAAAAGTGTTTACAGAGTCGTTTAATGTAATTGTACCAAATTTTGCGAATAGTGCCGCAACCATGTTGGCAATAGGGGCAGATAAGATCATAATGGGAACTAATTCTGAACTCGGTCCTATTGATCCGCAGATTGCAGTTATGCTCCCATCATGTCAATCTCAATATGTACCTCCAAAGTCTATAACTGGAACTCTAACAAAAATAAAGGGAGAAATTGAAAAAATGAAAAACTTGCAACTATGTATTATCTAGTATTACAACAAATTAGACCAGAAACTATAAAATTTTGCGAAGATGCCATTGCATTTTCGACTTCTTTCGCTAAGAGATGGTTGAAAGAAGGATCAATGAGAGGAAAATCAGAAAACGACATAGAAAAAACTGCGAGGGAGCTTACTACTGGAGATCGTTTCAATATGCATGAAAGTGTTATAAATCATCAAGATGCACATGATTCTTTGGGACTCAACGTTGAATTTTGGGATCAAACGGATGAACGATGGCAACTTTTATGGAATTATTATCTTAGAGCAAGAGCGAGCTTCCAAATGAATCCAAATGCTACTAAACTTTTTGAGACAACTGAGACCTCAGTAACGATGAATGTTCAAATCATACCTATACAAGGTGTTCAACACGTCAAGTAAACTTTTCGCCTAACTTTTTCAAAAAAATATGGTCGAAGTGCGGTCCACCATTATCCTCTTGAGTAATAGAAGAACTGTTTGTAGGAGAACCCATAATAATCCTGTAATTCCTCACTTAGCATAGTGACATTGTGCGGTCAAAAATCCTCCCACTCTAAGAATGCTCCCTGCAAGGGTGAATAATGTGCTCGAAGCTAGCCGTAAATCAAAAGAGGGGTGGATTGCGTAAGCAAGGCAGGGTGAATTTTGATTGGAGACGAAACATGGGGTCATGTGCTCGGCGTGCAGGCAAGCGGAGGACCACATAGTAATTAGAGAGGCTCAAAGGGGGATGGCTGAGCGAAGAGAAGTCAGGGAGAATTTGAGCTGAAGCACACCTCTTAACATTTCATCATACTTTATTTTAACTATTTTTATTTGTAAAATATTAATGTTTATTATTATTGATATAATCGTTTATCTTATTATTAATTAATAAAATATGTTTACTATAAATTTTTAGAATCATACAACATTTATTTTAATTTAATATATACTAATATTAGCATTATTATTTTTGATATAGTTAACAATTAATGTTAAATAATGTCATAATTTAATTTATTATTGGTATTAATTATCATATAATGCTTACTAATAAAAAATAAAAATCATCATTGAAATATTTTAACAATAAGAATTAAATGTTTTATATTTATTATTAATAATTTCAATTTTACGGGAGGAGATACTTTATGCATAATAACCCAATTTTTTTAGCATTTTAAGCAATATTATCTTATAACCTATATTTATTTAGTATAACAATTTTTGTTATTATCAATATAGCCAGTGTTTTAGATAATGATGTATAACCTATCTTATACATCATTAATTTTTTAAGATTGTTTTTTAGATGCCTAAAAATTATTTTTATTTTGATTTACAATATTAATTTATAAGAGGGTTTTAAACATTTAGCTTAAAACTAAATAGGGTTAGAAAGTTAAGGTTCTTTATAAATTAATATTTTCATTAAAAATATTTGTTGTAATATTATTTAACATTTAATTTTTGTAATACGAATATAAGAAAAGTTAAATTATGATATTAATCTTAATTAACAAATTAAGTAACATTATTATATTTAAAAATAAACATTATGATGATAAATATCCTTAGTAACTTAGTGCTATTCATAAACATAATTGAATATAAATTAGCAGCTTTATTGATCATAAGTGGAGATAAACAGTTACCTTAACTTCCATTCATGCATGTATTCATGAAATAATTAACACGTGTGGTCATTACGTTACCTATATCTTTTGAAGCTATGAGATGGCTATCTAAACATGATGTATCAATTGCTTTACTCAACTGGAATGGTAATCTTTTATCAAATACTATGTCTCAGGAAACACTCAATGCAAAGTTGAAAATAAAGCAGTATGAAAAATATCTTAATCAAGAGTTAAGGCTATATATAGCTGGTCAGATTGTAAAACAAAAGGTCAA
>Ga0080003_1000318_pt1 | contig 33238 bp, 37 predicted proteins | sample JossMetagenome_FD_69206 | JGI IMG/M metagenome (GOLD analysis project Ga0080003, IMG submission 69206) | Hot spring microbial communities from Joseph's Coat, Yellowstone National Park, USA - JC2_E (SPADES assembly) (version 2) | ecosystem: Environmental > Aquatic > Thermal springs > Hot (42-90C)...
GCAAGCATGTTTTTTATGGTGGGCGGGTCTGGTAAAAAGCGCCTGACATCAAAGCTTGAACCGGGCAAACTAACTTCGTTTGAAAACGTTACTGCTATCCTGTTGCCTTCTGAATCCACGAGGTCTATAGCAGGGCGCGCTGTAGTAACGCTTTTTCCCATTTTTTGCGTAAGCCTCTGCACGAAAAGACGCAGTTCATCTTCGCTGTTGAATACTATGTTGGTGTCCATCCAATCAAAGCCTGAAAACCTGCGGTGCATTACAGCAACAGGCCGTCCATAACCTTCACAAGAAACCTCCTCAATGTTGGGGTCGCTCATCGGCACGTTTACTTTACCGTAGCCTATCGCGTCTCTAGCAATGTAATACCTGTATTTCGGGAAAGCCTTTTGCACTTCATTAAGAATGCCAAGTTCCTCAGCTGTGCTCCAAATGTATTGCTCTATGTATTTCATCGGGTCTGTAATTTCAGCCACAGGCCTGAGTGAATAATAAAGGCTCTCCATAATGAGAGAATAAACTTCCTCTTCTTCTTCTGTTAAAGAAGGCTCTATTACAATGTACTTACCGCGCCCGCCTTCTTTGGTTATTATAACTTGTGCTTGGTCAACCATGTATTGGTCAAGCACAACGCCTGTTACCACGCCTGAAACAGGCGTAATTCTAAATTTCGGTAAGTTTGACTGTGGCGCCGCGGTTTTCAGCTTCGGCAACAGCTTTGACAGTGTTATTTTGGGCATACCATATTAACATAAAAATTGCTTAAAAAAGACGCAAAGGCCTAGGCCGAATCCCGGGGTAACAAGAGTACTTGTTCATCGGGCTCGCGATGAGTTTTTTGCAATGCTACATCACCGCTCACGGATGACAAATTTTTTGCAAAAATGCGCGTTTTTAAACATTAATGTTGCACCACTGCATTAAAACGCGACAGTATCATCTGAAGCCTTTTTGAAGCGGGCCCCTGTAACTTAGTAGCACCCATACCTTGGGCCGACACACCATACTGGCGCGCAATTTAAGAGGTCACTGGGCTAACAGTCCACTTGTATTCTTGTCCTGCTGTAGTTATCATGTATATTGTATAGCTTCCTTGTGGCGCGTAAATGTTTATTCTAACTATCGTTTGTGGCGGAATGTTATTTGTTGGCGTTCCATTCAGGAAAGTCAGCAATGGAAAACTATTAGCCTCAATACCGGTTGCAGGTTTATTTGAACCGTATGAATTCGTAATGAGAAATGACGCAAGGCTCTGCCCAGCGGGGTTAGCCCACATTATTGAAACGTTATAAATTCCTGTTGAAAGAAAAACGGGCTGAATTATTGGTTGGTTGCCAGGTTCATTTTGCCACGCCTCTCCGTCATACACCGGTTGCCAACCGTATGTGGTTGGGCCGTTCAAGTAAACCTCAGTATAACCATCCGGTTGCACCTTGAAATAGTATATATTGGCAGTTGTAACGTTAATTGCCGTATATGCTGTAAAACCAATGGTCGTTTGCGGTGTTGGTTGCGCATTCAAGTCATTTGTTGACTGCGGAAAAGCGCTTGTAACCATCCCGAGAACCGTTTTTCCTTGGTAACCCTGCGTTCCATAAGAAAAGTAAAATGACGGGAAAGTTCCGTGTTCAACCACAGTGCCGTATGTTGTGGGAGTAGTTGAATACGGAATGTTTTGTCCTGGGGGGCCTTGGTTGTTTACTTCCCACACTGAAACAGACCAACTTGCGCCCTGCAGAGGCAAAACACTGTTATGGCTTTGTGAAGAATAATACAGCGCGCCGTCCACAAATATGTATTCAGGTGTTATCGGAACAGTGCCATAGTTATAGATGTAAGACCAAATTGTGCCGTTGCTGAGTTCAACGGTATAAAATATGTTGCCCAATTGGTCTAGCACAATTTGATTTTTGTGAATTTGAGCTATAACGCTTTCTTGTTGCCCAGCAAACCGTGGTGCTATTGTAGCTGAAACCACAGCAAAACCTGTAACCGTAATCATAATTAGCAATAATGCGGCAATTAATTCACTGACTGCTGAAACTTTTTTAGTGTGCATATTAAACATAATGTTGTTTTATTTTAAAACTGACAACAAACCACTTAGTGTCGCAATTAGTTTAATGCGCAAGATATGTTTTTTAAGAAATTTTGCGTTTGGTATATTATGAGCGTGTGCTTTTTACTTTCAAAAGAAGAAGTAGAAGGTTTATTGAACTCTTTAAGCGAGAACGATATTGAAAAATATTTTGGGCGCGAAGTATACGCAACATTTGTAACTTTTGCCAAAGCACAACTTAAAAACGTGAAAGCAATTCTTTCGGCGCTTGAAAGTGCTGGTAATAATTTAGAAGAATTCGCAAATAAAATCAAAGAAGGAAAAATAGGTTCGGCTTACAGCCCTGAATTGCGTAACACGCTTGCTGAAGAACTCGAAGTTGAAGCGTTCAACGAAAACGTTATAAAAGGCGAAAATATTTCGCAAATTCCGTACGCGGACTACTTACTAGACCTTTGCGCGAAAGAAAAAATTGTATTTCTTTTCATGCTTGAAATTCTTTTTGAAAACGACAAAAGACGTGAACCCGTGCTGAAAGATGCAATCGATCTTTTGAGCGAATTCGTTGAAGAAAAGGATGACTTTTTTACAATGCTTGAAATTGAATTAGACCCCGTGGAACGTGCAGAATTTGAAGAAGCATTTAAAGAAGCCCTAGACCTAATGAAAAAGCGCGAAAAAAACCACGAAAACTAATCACGAAACTTCTGGGCATTTTTTGAAAACCAAACCTGTTAGTTCACACGTTAGAAAGCAAATAACATCGTGGTAGTTGAGCAAAAAAGTTTAGGCGCCCGATGCAAAAAGCACATAGAGATGAACCACAGTTGTATGGCCTACAGTTTTTCTTTTAAACAAAAACCGCGTTTATTATTGTATGGAAAATTATGAGCTGTTCCCATTGAACTTTGTGATGTTGCCCGAGAATAAGCAAGTTGCCTTAATAGAAAATTTTCAAAGGTTTTTAAACTCATTAACCAGCGAAATAAAAATTATTGTTCAGTTTGAAACGCGCGAGGTTCTTGGCACGCCTATGAATTATTACCGTTTTTACATTCAAAGCCAAGAGGCTATAGACGACTTGCTTTCCGCGTTTAGCCTGCCATACATAAGGGTTACAGAAATTCCATCACAGGAAGTAGTTAAAGTGTTTCCTCAAAAGCTAGCGCTGAAAGGCGGCAGGCTTGTGAAAAGCGCCACAATTTATTCGTTGCCTTCTAACCTTGTTGAGGGGTTCATCAGCGAAACCTACGGCGTTATCGATAAAGCCGTCATAAGGATTGTCCCGCTTGAACAGGACAGAGCTGTGGCAAAAATGGAAATGTATTCAAGACTACTTGGCGGCATGATATTGGAAAGGCAAACCAAAAACCTTACACCACCGATAGAACTCGTGCAGAAAAACGACACTGCTAATGAAACACTTAACGCGTTAATTGCCGGCGCCACAAGGCTATTCAGAATTAGTATAACGTTTTCTGTTGGCGGAAACACAGATGCCGAACTGCAAAGGCGCTTTAAACAGCTTAAATCCATATTGAACGCGCGCCTAATAAAAATCGACAGCCCATCATACTACCAATACCCTCTGTGGGAAGGCAAAGGCAAATGGCTTTATATGGATACAAACACTGCAAGCACGCTTTTCCCATTCGTTTCTGCTGATGTAATTGAATTGCCGAGCGGACTGTTTCTTGGAATAAACCTGAACACAGGCGCGCCTGTCATTTATGACCCGATGTTGCGCCCAAACTACAACGTTGCTGTCATAGGTGCGACAGGTGCTGGTAAAAGCTACACAGGCAAAATAATACTTTCACGCTACCTTGCAAAAGACCCAGACGCAAGCTTTTTCATTATTGACCCAGAAAACGAATACATACATTTGCCAATTCCGATAACGCAAAAAATCAATTACAAGCCCGGGACAGAACTTGGGTTTGACCCGCTGGCTATTTTCAACAAGCTTGATGCCATTGAAATAATAAAGCAGGTTACACACATCCCGCCTGAACTTGACGGCGAACTGAAAGCCGGCGTGCAAAAGACACGCACGCTAAAAGAGCTTTACAACAACGCTCCAGAGTCTCTAAAGAGCTACCTCAAAAGCATGGTTGAAGGGCCTGAGAGTTTCATTTTCTCAGGCACGCCTGCAGAGTTTGCGGACAGAATAATTTTTGGCTTTCGTGAGCTTGAAAATGAAATGCTAAAAGAAATAGTTAGCCTTATAGTGTTTGGGAAGGTCTGGAAAGTAATAAACGAATTGCCCGTGCAAAGGCAAAAATTACTCATCATAGATGAGGCATGGCTCTACATGGGAATACCGATTGCAGCAAAGTTCTTGGACACAGTCAGCAGGATGGGAAGAAAAAGGAACGTGATGTTTCTAATACTCACGCAACGCCCAGAGGACATTTTACAAGGCATTGGCAGGGGAATTTTAGAAAATTCTGCAACAAAAATAATCATGAAGCAGAACGAAATTGCCGCACCGCTGGTCAAAGAAGCGTTTGGCTTATCCGAAACAGAAGAAGAAATGGTGCAAAACTTTGAACCCGGTGATGCCATATTAATAAGCGAAAACGTCCACGTTTCACTGCACTTCTACGCCACAGAAGAAGAAGACAAGCTATTCACCACAAAGCCAAGTGAAATCGACACTTCGCTATTTTCAACTGACACGGAACCCGAAAGTCAAACCGACAACGAAGGCAATAGGAACAACGATAAAAACCAAAGGCTCGGTATAGAATAAGTGTATAACCATTGTTTCAACGGTTTGTGCAAAAGTAAAAACGTTACCGCTGTGAATTATGTAGAGCATAAAAAGAGTACCTACGCCGAGCATTGAATAACCAAAGGCTGAAGCTGATTTCTTTAGTGAAAAACCAAAAAAGGCCCCGCTTAAAAACACCAGCATAATTATTGAAACCAACAGTTCGTCCATACCTATATGAAACAAATTTTGGTTTAAAAACGCGCTCTGTTTGTTTTTTAATTATTTTTTAGGTTGTTAAATATGGCACCACGGTACTCAATGTTTACCGGTAATGGAGAGTTGTTTGTTATCGTCATCGCAGGCTTACTTGGCTTTTTTCTTTCACTGACCGCAGGAATTATTGTTTGGCTTTTTGGCGATTTTTTGGACGCGCTCTCAACGTATAGGTTTTTGAAACGAGGCGAAGAAGAAAGCAATATAATTTTAAAAAAATTGCTCAAACACCTTAAGTTTCCATACGCGGTTGCTGTGTTTATAATAACAATAGAATTGCCGGTAGGAGTTTTGTTTTGGTACCTTTTTCATTCATGTTCCGCGTTTGCGATGGTTGGTGTGGCGCACATGCTAGCGGCATTGTACAATTTAGGATATCCCTAGGGATTTAAATTTTTTCGCTAATTGCACGAAATTTTCACCATTATATTCAATGTTAAAAGCCAGCGCAATTTCCATGGCAACTTCTTCCTCTACAATTTTATAAATATCGCCGAATATATCATACAACGCATATTCAAACCGCATTGGTTCATCAACAAACTTTTCCCACGCCAACTTGTGAACATTTTGAATATGCCATTCTGCCACATGCGCTGTTGAATGGTCTGTCAAATTTTCTATGCCCTTGAAAAATGCCAACCTAATTTTTTCACCGTCTACCATGCATACAAATACATTTCATATATTTAAAAAAGAGACATCACCAAAAAAATGATGATTATTACGCAAATATAACACTGTTATAAAAGTTTCAGCACGTAATTTTTCAATGAAATGTGGGACATTTTTGCACGCTTTGAAACAGCGCTTATGTACGTAAGGTCGTTACCGTATTTGGCCGCATAAAGGGCAGCAATCGACGCTATGCGCGGGGTTCCTGAAAAGCCTTTTTCCTTAATTATGTTTAATGCGTTACGCACATCCGCTTCGCTGAAACCGAGCTCCTGTGCATACCTTTCAACATATGCGGTAGGGCTTTCGCGTACAATCGGCGTGTTTACAAGCGTTTTAACTTTGTTATATGTCCTTCCGTTCATCCCCATTTTTACAAACTTTTTATATTCAACTATGAAGCCGTTTTTAATACACGCTATGTAAAGCACGGAAAGCACTACGCTGAGTCTGTCTCTCACCTTACCGCGCAAACGCCTTTCATACAGCCTGCGAATCATGAATTCAGCCTCATCCTTTACAAGTTGCGGAACCTGAAGTTGCGACGCAAAACTTTCTAACATCCACAGGTCATCTCTTGCAGGGTCGCGCTCGTTAAAGCGTTTTAGCGTGCCTCTAAGCTTTACAACTTCAGAGCCAAGCGGAGCGTGGTAAAATTCATGAGCCATTTCTGGACTTCCAAGTACAGCGCCACAATTGGCACAAACCATTTCTCCATCTGCATAAACTATGTTTTTAGACCCACATACGGGGCATGTGTTGTCCATACTATAATAAACGCAAAATTTACTTAAAATAAAAATAAAAAAAAATAATTAGTTCTTTTTTGTCCGCGCTTTTTTCCATTTAAAGCCGCTATAAATGAAGCCGGCAATTAAAACTACCGCGCCAAGGTATTGCAATAATGTAAGAAGGTTATTGACCATCGTGACAAGCGCTGTTGGTAAGGTAGAATTGCTTGAAACATTTATTCCAGTAAGCCAATATGCAACAGGCTTTGCAAGAAACATTATCGCACCACCTATTACAGTACCTTCAAGCGTTTTCACAGCAGTTCTTTGGTCTTCTGGCCCCGATGCCCTAATAAAAACAAACCCAGAGTATTGGCTCAACGCGCTCTTAACAGCAGAAAATACGTGCTTTATTTTTTCCATCATTCTTTCTTCACCTCCTTTATAACTTTTTTAATTGCATACCTGATAAAACCGGCCCTCGTAACGAACCCCATTTCTTCCATTGCCGAGTCAATCTCCTTTAGCAATTCTTCATCAACATTAAGGGTAATTTTTTGTGCCATTTTTTCTCATAATTATGGAGAAAAAAAGGCTTAAAAAGCGACGCACTACAGCTGTTATGTCGCTTTTTAAACATTTTATGCTATTGTGTGTTGCATGACACAGCAAAAACCACAAACAGAACAAAGGCTAATCGGCAAGAGGCTAAAGGGTATTTCGCCCTTAATTGCAACATTAATACTAATCGCCATAACTATCGTAGGCGGCATTCTAGTTTACCACGTTTTCTTCTCCACGGCGTCGTCCATTTCAACTAATGGAAACGTGCAGATAGAGAGCGCCAACATTTATTCCGGGCCAAACATAATGACAATAACAATAAAGAATTCAGGGTCAATCGCAATTAACAACATGAATATATCGGTCTACCAGAGTGGCAGTAGCTCATCTATTTTAAAAGAAACAAATGTTTTAACAGCGCCGTTGTCTCCTGGGCAGACATTTAGCCATAAATACAATGGCCCTAACTCTGGGTTCATTTCTGGCAACACGTACACTGTAATAATTAATGCAGTCCTCAGCAACGGTGCAAGCGTTACAACCTCAACAACCGTAACCGCACAATAAACAGCATAACGCCTTTGCCGATTAAAAGAATAAAGTATTATTTTTTTTTTTATTATTATTATTTTATTTTTAAAGCAAAATTTATGTTAATTATAATATGGAAAACAAAGTCGGCCAATATTTGGAAGCCCACGGATTTATAGAAGGCAGGCTTATCGCTGTTAGCAAATCGCTTTACCGCGAAGCATACCCAAAACACATTGTGCTTTTCAACGCTTGCCTCTTTAATACTAAAGGAAAAGAAGTTTGGTGGGGCGATGTTGATTTAACGCGCGATTGGAAAATGTTTTATGAAACAGCGCGCGCTTTGAACGAAACGCTCATCCTTACGCCCGAAACACCTTACCGCTTTATAGGGCTAAAAGAAACTCTAAAAGATATGCAAATAACCGGAGACATCGCTATTGTTTCACAGGGTAACGGCACGTTTGTGTTTGACGCGCCTAACATTATTATAGTGAAGGGCAAAAACAGTCTCAAAAAAAGGAAATACGGTATTTGGGTTTTTCCATGTTGCGAAAAAAACGATGAAGAAATTTTGAAAGATGTTCTGGCGCTTTTACAAGAATAACCCTTTTCGTGACGCATTTTAAAACAAAAAAGCAATTAAACAGTCATGAAAAGAGAAAAAAACCACAATAATTTTGAATGCCTATGCGGAGCGTCATTTGACACATTCAGTGAATTTAAAAAACATGTTTTAAGCGTGCATCACAGCACGGAGGTGGGAAAATGGCTGGTATAAAGCGTCTTATAAAATGGATAAAAAGCAAAAGGAAAAAGAAAAAGCACGATGTACTATTGCTGTTCCCGAGCGTCGGATGAAGCCCGGTGGTGTAGCGGCCAAGCATACCGGCCTTTGGAGCCGGTGACGGCGGTTCGAGTCCGCCCCGGGCTATTTTTTGCTTCATACCTTTTTAACACTTCACTTTCTTTTTTCAAGTTTTCGGGTTGTAGCCGTTCTTCGATTATTTTCACGTATTCTTGAGAAATTTCAATAAGGATTGCATCCCTGCCTAGTATTTCAGCAACAACACCCGTAGTTCCAGAGCCTGCAAATGGGTCTAAAACTACACCTTGAGGAGGGCATCCTGCTTTCATCAAAGGTGCGATGAGTGTTGTGGGAAAAACAGCAAAGTGTGCAAAATGATGAGGTCTTGTAGCGATTTCAAGCACGTCGCCTGGGTTTGCGCCCTTTTCGTAGGCAGGTATTACGGATTTAATTTCTTCTTTTATGAATTTATCGTAGTCATCTAAATTCAAAATGTCTTTTATCTTGTTCCAAAACGTTTTTGAAGGAAGAGCCGCGCCTGATAGGTCAGTTCGGAAATAATGAGCGATTTTTGTAACAGGTTCTCTTGTGAGTTTCGCAAGTTCTTCGACAGAATAATTACTTTTTTCAAGCTTTTCTTTCAAATACTCGTTCACATTTGTCAAAGCTTTGCGCACAAAAGTGTAGTATTTCCCGTCGGCAATGTTTCTGATTACTCTACCACCCAAGCTTCCGTTAGGCGTTCTTTCTATTAAGTATTTGCTTATGTTCTCTGGGTTTTTCAAGTTTGGCCGCGGGCGATTAATACCCTTTTGCGGATTTCCCATGAAAGCGTCTATTGCCTCTTTACTAAAATACTTCTTTCCTGACACGCTTTGCAACATTTTTTCGGGGTCTGCAAATGGTTTTCGCACGGCATCAAGGTCAAAGTAATATTTTCGTGATTTGACAAAAAAGAATATGTATTCCCATTTGTTACTAAAGCGATCTTTCACAGAACTGGGAAGACCGTTTAATTTTATCCAAAGAATTTTATTCCTTAAAATCCAACCCTGTTCTATCATGCGAATGGCAAAACGTTCAGGGATCAACATGAGGGATTTATTCGGGATGTTTCCATAGTCTGCATTCAAATAAAAAGAAGTCCCATTTTTAAGGGCTTCTTCTCTCGTATATGCCAATAAATTATCATTCCAACCCTGCCTCTTCCCCATCTTACCAGCGTAACTATCTCCCATGTTCCAAAACAAAGTCCCCGTTTTCTTTAATATACGCTTAAGTTCTGCGGTAACCATTAATAAGTGGTCTAAATACATCTGGTATGTAGGTTCAAGACCAAGTTGTCCCTGCCAATCCCCCCAGTTAGTTTCAGCACCGTTGTATGACCTTAACCCATAGTAGGGGGGCGAAGTAATAATACAATCAACACTTTCATCGGGTAATTTTTTCAACGCATCCAAAACGTGTTCATTAAATATTTTCACCGCCGTTTTATTTCACCTCCAAAAATCGCACAACCTTTTCTGCAACAAAACAACCATACATTTTGAACCACCAAAGTTAGCTAGCCAACACTTGCGAAGACACTATCACAGATGAATTATCTACAAACACAGCGCGCACTTCTATGTAATACGTCTGCCCCGATGTGATGTTAATCGGCAACCTGTTTGTTACCCCGGAAGCAGAACCACCAGGGCTTAATGGCACCGGAGAAAGCGACATGTTTACTGGCGCACCATTCATATACACCGTGAACGCTTTAACCTGCACATTGCCGGTATTCTGCACGTTGAGAGTGAAAATTGTTGGCGAGGTTGAAAGCGTTGCCGATGATATTTCTATTGTATGGGTTGTGCTTAGCGTTGTTGCCATTGTCATGAAATATTTATACAAAAAAATCCCGCCTATAATTGTTATAGCAATTAAAATAAACGTAGCTATAATCGGAGAAATCGCACGTTGCCGTTTGTGAACCATGTTATATTAACTTTGGCTTTCGTTTAAAAAAGAAACAAAATTTGCACGCTTTTAAGCCAAAATGCAGTTAATATAATATGAAAACACAGAAGTCACAAGCTGCTATAATTGGAACAATAATATTCATTATAGTTGCGGTTGCAGCATTCGGCGCTTTCGCGATGACCATGGGCGCGCAAAGCGATTACAACGCAGTAGCCGTACAGCGTTCACAATTTTTAGCAATGCGCGGAGAAGAAAGCCTTTATGCTTTCTATAACTCTACAAGCGGTGAAATCGTTGTGGCAAATACCGGCAGCGTTATAAGTACAGTCATCGGCATAATCACGATAAACAACAAGAACCAGATGAACAAGCAACCGGCACACTTCACCATTGCACCAACCTCAACATATTCCTTTACATTTTCAAACTTCGGCACCTACCAAAAGGTCGGCCTGCTAACTGCATACGGCAATGTATTCTGGGTTGCCCCTAACCCATTCAACCCGCAAAGCGGTTCTTTCTAAACATCCACTCCACTTTTTAGGCCCAAAACCAGACCGCATCACCGCATCACTATAACAAAAGAAAACACAATGCGCCACTAAATTCTGCAAGCCCAATATAACCAACTAAAGGAAGCTTATTTATGTCCCCGTGTATTGAATACGTATATGCAATATGCACGTTTGCGATAACCAAAAAGGCAATTATAATATACGTAAGCGCAAAAGGCATGGAAAAGATTAATGGCGCAACAACCACATCACCACTTGCGAGCATGTTTAATTTATGCAATGTTTCAACAGCCAAAAAGAGTACAGAAGCCATAACTAGGGAAAGAATACCAATATATGTACTAATTAAAAAAGGAAACGCGAATGCAACATACGGCAAAAATAGAAAAAACACGTGAACCGAACGGTCTTTAAAGTCCTCAATCGCCATCGGTAAAAATGTTAATGAAACCAAAAACAAAACCAGCTGGTTCATACCATTTTCTCATCTCTGTCACAACGGCCTTTATAAGGGCAATACCGACATTCTTCCCACACCTGTTTGCTTTTCCCTTCTGCAGGTGGCAAAGTTTTGTTTACGATGTAGTTGTGAAGCATAAGCACTCTTTTCTTTATTTCAGCAACCTTTGCCTCGTCATAATATATGTCAAAACCAAAAACCTTTCCATTAGTTTTATTAATATAAAGCAATATTCCGTGTTGCACGTGCAAAGCCTCAAGATAAATTTGCAATTGCACTACATGTTCTGGTTTTGGAACTGCATAATCGTGGCTTGTGCTTTTTAGCTCAATAATGTGCGTCTCGCTGTTTCTAACCATTATGATGTCAGCACGACCACGAAGTTCTACCCCATCCCCAACTTGTAAAGATATTTCCACTTCACGTTCTTCCGCCGGCACGCCTAGCATATTGCCAACCATTTCATGCACGGCATTCCCAATTTCAAATATTACAAGCGTTTCATCGTCAAACCCTGCACCGCCAACAACATACGAATAATACTGCTTTCTCAAGCAGTACCCAATTTCGCTTGGGTGGTAGACGCCTATGCGTATTGGGTGTAGCAAAGCATCCTCTTGATTGTGGGTTCTAATTGAGTCTTTAACCATATCCGCAAGCGTGCTTGCGTTTAACCCAAAAAGTTCTCTCAACGGCTTCATCTGGTCAACCCAAAAACGAACAATCCACGTATTACTGCTGGAAACCCAAGCCTTTGGATCCGGGCGCTGAGCCGAAACTACCAAGTCGCGAACTTTCGCGCCGTAAACCTGCTTATTCGTGTAATCCGAAAAAACAACATAGTCATCTGGAGCTTTAACAAGCTCCTCATACACTTGCTCATCCACGCCTGTATCAAGCCTGTCGCCATTATGCATGGCACTCAACTTATTAAACACGTGCACTGTGAATTCGCGCCCATACTTTTTACACCTGTAAACCAACCAACGTTCCTGCTTGTAAGTACGGTTGAGTATTTCTACGCCAACTTTTTGTAATTCTTCATCGACGAGGTTCATGTTGCAGCACCCTCATTGGCTTCACCTTCAAGCGTCCCGTAAGCATCCCATCCAGGCCTGCGCTTCCTTGCAAAGTAGTCAAGCTTAATGCAATCAGGACATAACGCGGAAACGAGGTCATAAAATTCCTGCGGCTTTTCACTGTGTTCGCCTGCGTTCGCGAATATTACATCGCCTTTATCTGGTTGCGGTTCAAGCTTTGGGTTTCCCTTTTTTGCTACAAGTACGTACTCGGCTTGGTGCCTAAGAATTCTTCCGACACCGAACCTCTGCTTTACCCACGTTATAATGAACCAGTATTCAAGGCCCCACGCTTTCAGCACATCAAAAGCAACAGGCAAAAACTGTGAAGTAGTCCATAGGAAAACTACCGCATCATCAAGTAACGGCAAATGAATTGCCTTTATTTCATCAAGCGACATTTCAGGATACGGCGAAGCACCGCGGTTGCCTTCTGGGTCATACTTATCCTGCGTCCCATAAGGCCACGGCGGGTCGATAACCACAAGGTTGTACAAGCGCTGAGGCTGTGGCAGGTTTTGCGCTTTTTCCTTAAGCTCTTCGATTTTTTGTTTCATTGAACGCAACTTTTCATAATTCTGGACTATTCGACGAACATGCCTATCTGAAACCTTATAATCTGCCGCTATTTTTTCTACTGGTTCGCCATTTTTCCTCCTTTCATATATTCTTTCCCATTCACTTTTAGGCACAGCGACACGGAGGTCTGCCGTTCCGCCAACCCATTTACTTACAGCTTGTCGTGAAACATTAAGCGTTTTAGCTACCTCTTGCTGTGTCATTCCAGCCTTTACCAACTCTTTTGCGATTTCTTTTGCCTTTTCATACACAGCTTGAATTTGCTCAGGCGAAAGTTGCCTGCGCGCAATGTTGAGCATGAGCGCAAGTTCGTAAGCTTGCTCCTCTGGCAAGTCAATAACTTCATAAGGCACGGCATCCCCGAGAATAAGCCACCTGTGGTAACCGTCAATTATCCTACCGTCTGGCAACACTTTGATCGGGTACTTTAACCCATGTTTCTTTATGCTTTCTTTTAATTCTGCAAATTCTTTCTCGGAAAGCGGTGGTAATGTTTTTAGTACCTTATCCCACGGTTGTATTTTCATATTATAATAAACGCAAAAATTTACAATGGGCTACCGAGACGGACATAATGCTACGCGTGGCATTATGTCCGCCCTTGCTTTCATAAAGAAGCCAAAAAGTTTATATATTCGTTAACAGTTTAACCACAATTGCTACTTATTTTGCACTGCAAATTGTTTCAAGCGCGCTCCACTTTTTAGGCTAAAAACAGACCGCATCACCGCATCACTTGTTTTCAACCTACCAAAAAAAAGTGAAACAGAACTGGCGCGCTAACCACAGACACATTAGTGCACCGGCGCACAATTTTGCAACAGGCATTACACTTTTTCGCTCAAAATGGGGTGGTCGTGCGCTATTTCCGGCGGTAAAAGCTTTTTGTTAAACAACTTTCACAACATCACTCACGAGAAAACCGTACGCAGTAAAGAACAAATGATTAAACACAGAACGTTTATCGGTCTCTGAGTACAAAGGTTTCAAAACTAAATTGTAAGCCTCATCTTTGCCAATGTCCTCAATTGATTTGATAAACTCTCTAGCAAGCCCAATAGCGGTTGGTCGATGCCATTTTTTGAAAATGGACAATCTTAAATGATAATAAAGTTTATTGCTTGAAGTGCTTTTAGCAATTTGGCCCTTGCGTAAATGCGTGTCGTAACCAAGCGCCTTTGAAAGAAATATTAAGTCATTATAAAGGCGGTAATTTGTTGCGAGACCTATCTCAAACAAATCCCTTTTTTTATCAAAATAACCGTCGCCTGCAAGATACCCGTCTAATATCCCTTCAAGAAACTTCCATGAACGATTAAACACTTCGTTCTTTATATGCTTCGTGTATGAATCATTACCTTCTATATAAAATTTTATTAAATAAATTAAATCTAAATCGGTTGAACTAAGTTGGTACCCGTTTTGACTAACTTTGTGAGGTTGTCCAAATTTAAAGTGCTTTTTAACTACATCCGCATAGCCACGTTTAAAATCTGACCGGCCAACCGCTAGAAACACCCGTTGTACGTCTGTCCTATATGACAAATATTTTTCGAGCGTCATTCCATTCTGTTTAGCATGCCAATTTAAGTTTGCTAAAGAACGTTGTGTATTTTTGTACTTTCTGTATACCAAATTTCCCTCCGCGATGAAATAACCAAGCGTAAACCCTATCTCCCATTCAAATTGGCTACCTTCAGGTAAAAATAAAGGAATACGAACGGCTGATAAAACAGTGTCATTCTCACCTTGGTCTTTAAACCAAATTATTCCACGAGATTGTATAATTTGTAACTCATTTACAGGTTTGAACCTTAAATTTATTTGTTCTTCTGTTCCTGAAAAAAGATGAGGACTGAACGTGGGAATAATTGTGTCTTCTGACAGTTCCACAAAAAGTCTCGATGCGACAAGCACAAGACGTTTCAAAGGCTGCTTACCATAACTTACAACATCTTCGACCTCGACCCAAGTTTTCTCTCCTCTTTCATTCAAAAGCGCCGGTACTTTGATTGTGCGCCCTTGCTTGTGCAATTCAAATAACTCTTTTAGTGCGTAGACCCCATATTTGCCATCAACCTCCGCAAATACGTACGTGTCGCCGCTTAATGCGTTCATATTATAATAAACGCAAAAAAATTCACAGGCTAATGTGCAGTGTTTACCTAACGCCATAATTGACAAACCCGTTAAAAAATACACTATTAGCACGCGGTTGTTAATTGGTTTAATGCCGCAATAAAGCAACTTCTTTAGGCGCGAACACAAAAGACACGCCCAACGGTATTGGTTTATGGCCTCCTTACCGCCTTAAAAGGCGAACGGTTTGTTAATTTAGTAAAGTTTATAAATTGGTTTATTTATAAGTATAAACAAGGTGGAAAAAATGAGCGAAGAACAAATAAAGAAAGAATTGAAAGAGGAAGAATATAATAAAAGAATGCGAATAATGAACGAAAAAACATTAAAAAGGCAATATAAAAAAGTATTGAAAGAACTTAGGAAATGCCAAAAAGCAACAGATTTTGCTGTCGTAATAAGGGATGGTGTCATTTATGCAGATGAATATTCAATTAATAAAAAATACAAAGGTTATATTAATTTCTATCGCAATAAAAAATTAATTGCGCAAATATTTTATACTTCTATTTATGAATGTTTTTAGGTGATAAAAATGAAAAAAGAAAATGAAATAAAAGAAATATGGTATGAAAACCTTTATGACGGCCCATGGCTCGTTAGAAAGTATGGAAAAACATTACTAGGGTATAAGGTTAATGACGATTCATGCCTTGAGCCAGAAATGTTATATGGACTAGGAGAAGGGCCAAACTTTGAGGAATACGCTGAGCAATTGGGTTTAAAACCTTTAAAAGTAGACTGCATCAGAATTTTGTTTGAAAACAAGCCGATAAAAAATGAAAAAAGAAAAAAATGAAATAAAAATATTGTGGCAAAAACGAAAAAATAAACCGACCGTCAACGAAATTGAAGAATTAACTAAAAAAGGTTATGACGTCAACATTTATGGGGCGCCATTGGAATTTGCTGATAAATTAGTCAAAAAAATAAAGTGCCCGTGGCGTATTTACTTAAGCGAAACAGACACGGATTCTATTTCATTAACTATGTATTTTCGCAACCATGCTATTTTTAAAGAATATGCAAAGTGCAAAAATAACGTGCATAGAATATTTATTTCTAGCAAAAAACCTGAAAAAGGAATTCAATTTGCCGGTTTGTTTTTAAGGCGATAAAAATGATTAAAGACATGAATAAAAGATTAAAGCTTTTTCATTACGCTGGCGGGGATTTTTTTATCGCAAAAGAGTTATTAAGCCGTATAAATGGGTTATGTCCTAATCAGTGTTCTTTTGTTGAAATATTTGGGGGTTCTGGTTATATTTCGCAAATAATCGATAAAACTAAATTTTCTAACGTAATATATAACGATATAGATAGCAAATTAACTACACTTTATAAAATGGTAAAAGAAAAACCTAAAATACTGCAAGAAATTTTATATACTATACCTTATAGCCGTGAATTAAATAGAATTATAATTAATACATTAAAAGAAAATAAAACTTTGAGCGAAATAGAATTAGCAGTTTTTACGTTTTATGTTTTAAATTCAACATTTTACGGGAAATTTGATAACGGTTTTGCATTTAGTATAAAAAGGAATGTGTCAAAACCTTATTTTAATAAAATAGATAAAATAACAGAAATTTCTAAATTGTGGCGTAATATAACAATTGAAAACTTAAATTTTAAAGATGTAATAAAAAAATATGATAGAGAAAGCACGGTTTTTTATGCTGACCCACCTTTTGTTAATCGCAACGATTATTATAGTTATACTTTTTCCGAAAATGATTTAAAAGAGTTGGCTTTATTGCTTTCACAAATTAAAGGTAAATTTTTGTTGAAATTAGATTTAGAGAATTATAGCTTAGTAAAAGATATATTGGCAACAGATAAATATAAAATTGAGAAATTGGAAAAAACGCTTAGTTTTAATAAAGTAATAAATGAGAAAAGGAAAAAATGGGTTTTGGTTTTAATTACAAAAGATTTTTAATTTATGCATGTTAGTTAATAAAGTTTATAAATGGTTCGTTTATAATTATAAACAAGGTGGTAAACAGTACGCTTAACGGTACCCTTTATAACTACGGAACCTTTATAAAACGCTGTTACCAATAAATAAGTAGAGGTGAGCATAAAAATTGGGTTCTGAAGAAATAAATAAGCTTAGCAATTACGCTGTGACAACTAAAGATGTCGCGGAGCTTATAGAACTAATTACGAGGCTGATGGAAGAGTATAATAAACGAATAGGCCAAGTTAATAAGTATTATGCTATACTACTGGCAACAAATACAATCTATCCCATCCACGGGCTCAATTCTTTCGTAAACGGTGACAAACTTACCTCGTTTTTGCAAAAATCGGCAAACTTTGTTTAACCATAACAAAAACTTAAAACAGCGTTCTGAATGCTTCTTTCAAAGCACGCGCTCTCGAAAGGCTTTTGCAATTACGAAAGAAAACGTATCCACCTATTATACTTCCAATAAAAATTGTTGTGAAAAATCCAGGGACAGCAATGGTAACAAATAAAGGCGCGAACGAAAACGAATAAAGAACAAAGACCCCCGATGTGAAAAGCGCCACAAACCACAATAAAATACCCTTTTTCATCCACACAACCTCATAATTCGCCTTCACTAACTCATCAACCTCACTCATTTCGCGCCACAAAAACAAAATATGCAAACAACTTAAAAAACGACAATGACAAACCCATTGTTGCAAGTAAAACACTTGCATGAAACAAATTGTGACAACCCCGCCGTCACAACCCGTCACAATTGTCGCAATTAAAAATGACAACAACATGAAACACGACGAGGTTGGATGGGTCATCCAACCCGAAAAACGCGATTTGCATAACACAGTTGATGACTTGCAAAACAAAAATGCAAATGCCAAAAAATGCGATTTCCCGTCACAGGTGACCGACGTGCATGAAACAAAACCACGCCAACCACCTATGACACCTATGACAAAAAACGAGCCGTCACAGGTGCCAAAAAGCCATCAAAATGACGTCGCCGTATCCGAGCCTGTGACAACAAGCGGTGGAGCGCTTGTTTCGGAAACGAAGAGGCGAGGCTTTCGTTCATTGTTAAACACGTACAAAAAAACACTTTTTGGGCGGGCATACCCCTACGGGGAAGTTTTTTGCACGCGCTTCTCTCTCTGTGTTTTTGTGCAAAAGAACCTAGGCTCCACAATGCAAAGGGGCTTTGAAAAACACGGCGCGCGCTTGTGCTTTCGTACTTTTTTTTTGTGAAACCACAGGGCGGTTAGGTAAACAATGCCTTTTTTTATTTAAGGGGGGGTTACCTAATTTAATACCTTGCAACAATCTGACATCCTCCCCGCCCTGAAGGGCTAAGGTTCCCCCAGGACGGTTCATAGGTTCGTGGTTTACCGCCTTCATTTTCATTGCTTCATAGCTAGTGGTTACCCACCCCGCTCCGTTCGTCCAGCGGTAGACCACGGGCTGTGCCTTCAGCCACTTACCCCTATCCTCATCGGACTCGGGGATATGTAGAATGTTTATTGCCCCGTTCAGATCAGCGTTTATTACCTTCCCTGTGTGAGGACACTTGAACAAGCCTCTTTCAATCCTTCCGTTTTCATGAATTTCCCCACACAGGGAACACGTCTTAGATGTATTTTCTTCATCCACAAGCTTAACCTTTATTTTGTATTCATCTGCTACGTCCTTAATTCGCTTTATTATTGATGAATAGCTCCAAAAGTTTGAATTCCTTTCGTTTCCTTTATCTTGAGCTATTCCCTTTGGGTAGCCTATGAAGATTTCTCCTACTCCTTTGTCATAAAGGGATTCTACGATTTCCCTTGCTAGCCCTTCTCTAGCGTTCTTAAGCAAAAGAGAACGCTTATTGTATAACATTTCAAGCTTCCTGCTAGTTTTCAAGCCGTGTCTTGCAAGCCTCTTCTCTTCCATTGAAATGCGCTTTGTTATCTTCTTGAACTCTGAAAGCACCGAGCCTCCTTTAAAGAGCATCCACGGGCCATCTTGAACAGCAACGGTTGCAAGGTTTACAATCCCTAGATCGATGCCCGCTTTAATTTTACCTTTTGGTTTATTATTTACTTTAACGCTCACAGGGATTCTTGCGTACCACTTTCTTCTCGCGCTATCATAAAATATCTCAAGGGTTCCCTGTTTGCCAACCCACTTGAGCTTGCCAATGAACTTGAGCCTCAGGTTGAAATCCATCAGGAATATTTCGTTTCCTTCAATTTTGTACCTGTCGTTTCTTATCAGCAAAAATAAATCTTCTTTCTTTTTATGTGGAGGCTTTGGCTTCATCCACTTAGGCAATTCCCCTTCTTTCTTCTTTTTGCTTAGCTCGAAAAAAGATATCCACGCAGAAGCGTTCTTTCGCGTTACTTGCTGAACGTTTGCTCCGTGCAATACTGACTTATATTTTTCATAAACGATTTTTTCTGTTTTTGCGAAATCTACAGGCTCGTGCTTTTTGTACTGCTCAAGCCTCAACTTATTAACTTCGTTCCAGCAATCAACGAATGCCTTTCCGAGAGCCTTTAGTTTAGTTTTTGTTTCTTTCCCAGCAATGAGGCGTACTGTGTTTGATCGCCGCATGCTTTCTGTTATTTTATTCTAATTAAAGTATATAAATACTTTAGCTTTTCTCCATGAGAAAACACGTTAGCAAAGACGGAATAGTTCAACATCCCCTTAGAAGAGGCGAAGTTCTCAAAACGGTAAAGTTTATAAAAATTGCAAACAAAAATAAACCTAATGCCGATGCACATAAAAGCTGAAAAGGGTGAAGTTGCTGACAGAGTTATTGCAGTCGAAGATCGTGAAACTGCAGAAGCTCTAAGCGTGTTCCTGCAGAACGCAAAGCTGGTAAACAGAAACAGGGAACTTTACGTTTATACCGGGATGTACAGGGGTTCAGGGGTATCTATAGCCACTCACGGGATAGGAGCTCCCTCTGCTACGCTCGTTTTTGATGAACTGTCACAGCTCGGTGTTAAGCTTATAATACGTCTGGGAACAGCTAAATCTCTGAGCAAAAAGGTTACAAAGGGGGATGTTGTGGTCTCTTCAGGGGCATCCTACATACCGGGGGGCACAATAGGGGAATACGTTACTGAAAGCTTTTTTGTGCTCTCAGCTGTACCGGACCTTCTGGTAAGCCAGAAGCTGCTCGAAAAGCTGACTGGCTCGGGGTTAAGGGTTTTCGCAGGCCCCACATTTTCAAACGATTCATACTATTCAAAGTATTATGACAGGGACGCAGGGGCGCTTGCTGATAAGAATTTTCTTTGCGCTGACATGGAGTGCGCTTCCCTGCTTGTTCTTTCGAGCATAAGGGGCTTCAGGTCAGGTTGCGCGCTGATGGTTACTGAGGATATGGAAGAAAAAAGAGGAGAAGGGATGTCAGATAAAGATCTGAAAAAACTTATAGCCAGGGTTACCCCAGCTGTTCTTGATGCGTTAGTTGAAAGTTAAAGTTTTGCACGGAGCTTTTGTAGCTCTCCTCGCATTTGTGATAGTGAGCCTCATACTGCCAGAGGTTGCTTACTATTTTACGCTTACATTTTTTCCATATCAGGCAAAGGGCGAACCCCTTTACTTTAACGGGCAGATCGTGGGATACAAGTACTTGTACATGAACATATCCGAAAGAGGGTTCTTTAACTCAACAGAATCTTACTACCTCTCGCCCATAATAACAGAAAACGATGCGCTTGAGCAGGCGCTCAGGTTAAACGCCAGCGTGGGATTGCCCCTCACATACCTCAGGGCTTTGATATACAATTACAGTTACAGAGATGTGCTTACCGGTAGATCGCTAGTGAACACAAACCTGTTAAACATAGGGCTTTTGAAGTTCTATGAACACAGCGAAAGGTTTTACGGATACTATGTGAACGGGATGCAGAAAATACATTACCTCAACCAGACCGGTTTTCAGTAAACTCGGCAAGGCCTTTTAACACCGCATAAACGGCAAGGTAAGCCGGAACTGTAACCTTTTCCTGTTTGTAAGGGCCGAACGTTTCGCCTCTGAAACGTATCAAAGGCATATAGTGCACAAGGACTTCAACGGGTTCTTCAGGAAGAACAACGGCCTTCTCAAGAGGGTCGAACGATTCGAGCGAATCAACCTCTTTTTTTGCCAGACCGCTTTCATCGTGAAGAGAATCAGGGGCCCTGAAAACCCTCTTTATGTCAACAGTAACGTTGGGATCAACAGGAACCCTTTTTCTCCCAATCATGGAACCGTTCTCGGGAGTATTCTTTGAATAAACTGAACTGTCGAAACCGTTCATGGTTATGTAATCCACTATCTCCATCCTTTCCTGCTGCCCCATCTTTCTCATCTCTTCGTTGTAAACGTAAAAATGGTAACCGTTGTTTCCGGAAAAGTAAACCGATATCTCTTTTTTGCTGAGCCCGAAGTCCTCCGTGAGTATGTACAGAAGGTCAAGCGCTGCACCTTTAACTTCGTTTAGGCATTCGTCGCATACCCATTCAACTTCTTCAACTTCTGAACCGCAGTTCGGACACGCATTTGGCGCAGGAAGCCTTCCAAAGCTGTGACATTTTCTGCAGATCCAGAAGCTGTTTTCCTTTATCTTTTCGCTAACATCCTTTATGTCAATGTCAAATGCAAGGTCCGCCTTTATCCAGCCCTTGGACTCCATTGGAGCTGTTGGGTCCATGTAAAATGCAACAGAATAATAAACGGATTTCGGGACGTTCTTTACGAGAAAAGCCCTGTACTCGCCATCGCTTTTAAAGCTGAGGTGCCTGACCATGTTTCCGTTAAAGTCCCTGTAACCGAACTCTCTCGATTCTATAGACTCTGGAGCCTTGATTTTTTCTGAATGGTTAAAATAATACCACCTGAAGAACTTTTTAACCGTTTGCAGCTGTTCCATTTCCAACATACTCGTAAATCAGAACCTGAGCCCACATTCCGTTGCTTGTGTACTGAATTGGCGAAGAGTAGACAAGCCTGAAAGGAGTTGAGTTGCTAGAGTAGTACGGAGAGTATACCCATAAAGGTATCTGGTAGTAGCTGGTCATGTTTGGCTGATAGTGAGGCTGTACGCCCACGACCATTCCTGTTGAGGGATCTATAAGACCCCAGCCTTCATACCTTAACGGTTCTAGCTTTCCAAGAAGCGTGTTGTTCCAGAAATATGATGTTAAGAGGTGCGTCTGCGGGTTAACGAACTTTGACTCGTTTGATGTCCAGCCCGCCCATACGATCATCGCAGGCACCTTGCTTTCGTCACCTCCTATACCGTAAAGCTCGCCGGAAAGCATGTAGTTGTAGAGGTAAGGGTCTTTCGTCATCATTCCGGCGTTGGCCCCTGTTGCAAAAACGACCACGTACTTTCCATGGAATTTATGCAGTATGTTTATCGACTGGTTTACAGGGGAAAGGAACATCTTTGCGACAAGCCCAATCTGGGTGCTGTTAAGCGTAGCGTTGTCTATAACAGTTGTCTGGTTGCCCATAACGGTTATCCAGTAACCGTAGTCCCACCAGGCTACAACAACAGAATGCGGGGGCATGTTTGAAGCGTTTGACATCCATTTAAGGGCATCAATCCACGCGGGTACAGGTCCATTTATGATCGTTGCCGAGTTCACGATCGAAACAGGCATGTTGTTCTGGGGTATCCAGAGGTAAACAGGGAAAGCCGTAAGCCCTACCAGAACTGCGGCCGCAGCAGCCTTTTCATACTTAAAGCTTACATCCTGAAACTTTTTCTTGCCTTTCTTTTCATGAAAATTAGAACCTATCTGTGATACAGCAAAGTACAGCCCGAGAGGAACGCCTATGACCATCGCTATGCCCATGAAGTCCATCAGCTCACCAAAAGAAGCCCCCGTGTAGAATCCCCATACAAGGAAGAAGGCTGTTATCACTGAACCGATACTCCTCCTTTTTGTCAGAAAGTATCCAGCTATCATAACCAGAAGTGCTCCAACACCGTATGTGAAAAGTGTTTCTATACCTGAAATCGGAAGCTGCTCAGCTACAGTGCTTACCACGGAAGGCTTTGCCCTTATAAGCGGGTTCAACGCCGAGAGGTACCTCAGGTTTATCAGATGAGGTAGCACGTAGGCAACGCCTGCAAGGCCCGCAACCATTATGGCTACAAGTATGCCAAAAAAGGTCTTCCTGTTAACTATCTTCATCCTTTCGTTAACGTAATATAGCGCGTTAACAGCCAGAGCAAGATAAAGGAGGAGCATGGTAGGAGAATATGCCCAGGATATACCGGGCACTGGATAAATAACAGCTACAAGAGCTCCTGCCGTGTACAGGAGCTCATTGAGTACAACCTGATTTGTTATATAGTAGCCTGATTTCCCAGGTCTCATATAAATCGGGGCAAGCAAAAAAGCCAGCCCGACAACGCCGTTCATGTTCTCAGTCCCACCCCACATAGTCTGCGCGTACCCGACGAGCAATCCAGCTACAAGTGAATATGCAGAAATCCTTGCTGAAAGGCTCTGCTGAACATTCTGATCTTCAAACGCGTATACAAGGAACATCAGGGCAAGAGGCATGAAGAAAAAGGCAAACGGTGTGCCCTTGTACCAGCCAAAGTCTGTCCTTATTATCAGGCCGGGTACAGATGATAACAGAAGGACTCCAAGTAGACCGACGTACTTGTTGCCAGTTATCTTTTTCGATATAAAATAAGCTGGAATGGAAATTAGGACGCCAACAAACACTGGAATGATCGCTGCAAATTCATAAAGCGTTATTCTTAAACCGAGTTCTCTGAGAATTATATAAATAACAGCAACCAGAAAGTAAAGGCCAGATGGCGATGTTGCCGCGAGGTTTCTGCCCCATGGATACCAGAAGTTATAGTCTATGGTGTGATAGTATTTGCTTATGCCTGAAAGGCCGTATTTTATAAGGTCCTGATATACAACGTTTGTGACATAATAATGATAGTATGGATCAAACTCGTTGAGGTAAAAACCGTAGCTTGCTGGCATTATTCTGACGTAAAAGTTCAGGGCAAGCAGCAGCGCAAACGTCAGAATAACAACAGCTGTACCGAAGGTCATCCGTGGCAGTTTAAGACTCATGGGTAATATGATTGTGCGCTGGGTTCTTAAATTTTCTGTTCTTAACACGATAAATCAAAGAAACATCAGCAACGTTATTAAGCCCAAACATGAGATAAAAAACAATGAGGATAAGAGAGGGAGACGAGCCCCGGTTTCTTCCTTTGCCTTCTACTTACGGTCGCCTCGAAAGGGAAAGGTACGATGGCAAATGGGTAATCCTGTTCTTCTACCACAGGGACTTTGCGGCAGGGTGTGAAATGGACATAAGCGCTTTCGTGAACAACATGGACAGGCTTAAAGGGTTCGGGGTAGAGCTCATAGGTGTAAGCCCAGACCCTCTGGAAACACACTTTAATTTTGCAGTACAGAAAGGCATAAAGTTTGAGCTTGTATCTGATACAAAAGGGGAGATGGCAGGGCTTTACGGGGCTATGAAGACTAAACAGCCCCTTAACTTCAAAAGGAAGGCGTTCCTCATATCCCCTGATTTCATGGTGCTGAAAGAATACAACGGAAAGAAAACTCTCCTGTATCCACTCGAGATAGTTTATGACGTTGAGTTCATTCAAAACCTTTTGAACAACTTCAGCGAAAAAAGGATAAACATGATTTTGAACGAGTGAATTACCCCGCCCTTACCAGTAGATCAAAAATTTTTATATAAATTTATGATGAATTTGTTATACTCATACATTATAAGGGTCATGATGCTTCAGGTTGTTCTTCATAGCCTGTCTGCGCAAGCTTAAAAAACAAGCACCATCTATAGATTTTTACATGTCTCAAAAATATTAATGCGCTTTACCATTATTAGATCGTAGAATTGCGCATTGTTTGCAAAAGCGGCAAAACGCCATCTTTCGCTAAAAATTTTGATCTACTGTTACGGAGTCTCTAGTGAAAAAGATGAAAGCAAAAAGGCTAACCTTTATATTTTCAGCATTATCTATTTTACTTAAATGCGCGCTTCAGAAATAGGGACCTTTTCTTTAAAAGGTGATGATGAGAGTGCCTAGGCTGTCTATCGTTCATAACGGAAAGGAAATAATTTCTGCGACGCTCGACGCTGCAAACCATCCAAAAACGATCAACGAGCTTCTGAGGGCAAACAGGGTTAAGGCTCTAACCATAAACAGGGGGAACTACTACATGTTCAGGGTGCCTGTAAGGGCGGGAGCTGAAAAGCCAGAAGCTTCGTTTAAAGAAGGGGATATAGCTTTTGATTACATGGGAGGGTGGCTTGTTGTTTTTCTGAAAAACACGACTTATCCGGTAAAAGCCAACTTTATCGGCAGGGTTGAAAACAGAGTGGCTGAGTTAAAACCCGGTACAGAAGCGGTTATTCTGTTTTTGCCGTAGTCTGCAGTTTCAAAATAGATAATTTATATGTATTTCTGGATATGAACAATTTGTGTGCGCACGGGCAGTAAGGTGGTAGCAAAGACCCAAGACATCCTTTAGGAAAAGATTGAGGGGTACGTGCACACACATAGGGGGAAGGTGACTGAAGATGGTCAGCGTTCCCCATGAGGCCTTCAGCAAAGTGGAAGGCGTATGAATGTGTGGGTACGTCGAGAAAGGGGGCGGAGCGGAAGACTCCCGATGAACTCGTGAGGGAGTTGCGTGAAGTTGTGAAGCCCAAGCTCTACGCGTACGATAGGTATGCTGATGCGTACCTACGTACGCCTACGTAGAGCGAAACCCCAGTCCTTAAGGGTGAGTTAGTTTACAAAATGAACGAAAGCCTCGCCTCTTCTAGAGGCAGGATAAAATTAAAATACTAAAACCTTTTAAAGCGTATTAAAGCGCGTCCCGTAAGGGAATGCCACATAAGGGCTCTACATATCCCCGTGTCCGTTAAGGATAGGGGTAAGTGGCTGAAGGCACAGCCCCTGGTCTATCGCTGGACGAGCGGAGCGGGGTGGGTAACCACTAGCTATGAAGTCATGAAAATGAAGGCGGTATACCACAAACCTATGAACCGCCTTGAAGGAACCATCGCCTTCTAAGGCGGGGAGGATGTCAGCCTGATCCTTACAGCCCGAAGGCCAAAGCTAATCTAAAGTTCCAATGGTTACTATATACTTATGAGGTTTGTCATCGATTTTGCCACAGGGTCAGCAAAACCAGAAGTTGCATTTTAAGATAACAAATGATTTTTTTCATCATAATATTATAAAACTTATCGGAATCTCGTATGACTAAAGTTTTAGCTGATATCTCTGGAAGTTTAGAAACTATTTAAAGCAATATTATCCTTAGATAATCAGATTGGGGTTAAAAAGGACTATTTATGTATTCTTTGTACTTCTTCCTAGTTTTATAAACTTCTACTTTGACAGGAGAAGGTACATGCAAGATCATGACGTTTTAAAGTACTACGATAAGATGAGGTCTCGCGCTAAAAAGATGGTGGACAGGTTCATAAAGCTGGGGCCTGCTTTTATAAAGCTAGGACAGTTGCTGTCTGTGAGAGCTGACGTTCTGCCCCAGCCTTACATGGACGAGTTTTACAGGCTTCAGGACCAGGTGCCGCAGTCTCCTTTTGATCTTATTGAAAAGGAGCTTAACGAAGAGTACGGGGATTACAAAAAAGTGTTCGACAGCTTTGAGCAAAAAGCTGTGAACGCAGCAAGCCTCGGGGAAGTGCACGAGGCAGTCTATAAGGGTAAACCGGTTGTCGTCAAGATCCTGAGGCCAAACGTGAAGAGCATCATAGATGAAGACGTTAAAACGATCAAAGACCTCTTGCCGTTCGCTTCATTAATATTTGGCAGAGTCTTCAGGAATACTCTTGAAACTGTCATAGATCAGTTCTACGAAACTGTTCAGGATGAAATGGACTACAAAAAAGAAGCCGAAAACATGAAGCTCTTGAAAAAGTACCTCGAAAACTACGATTATATAATGGTTCCCGAACTCATTGAGGAGGTTTCGACTAAAAGGGTCATAGTTATGGAAAGGTTGAACGGCATAAAGATCACTGATGTGAGCGAAATAGACAAGGCCGGTTTTGACAGGAAGTCTCTGGCTTACAGGATATCTAGGGTTTACCTGGGAATGGTCCTTAAGATGGAGATATTTCACGCTGACCCTCACCCTGGAAACATTTCTGTTTCAAAAGATGGCAAGATAATAATTTACGATTACGGCATGGTCGGTTCTATGAGCAAGGACCTGCGGGACAAAATGATCTGGCTTTACATGTCTTTAGCTGAAAGGAACCCTAGCGAGATTAGAGAAGCTCTTGTAGAAATAGGAGCTTTAGATCCTTTTGCCAACAGCTACGTAATCGAAAAGGGAATAGAGATGGCGCTCAACGAAATGGAAGGCTTTGAGGTTTCAGAGGCAGACGTCAGGATGCTTATGTACATAGCAAACAGGGTAATTTACAGGTTCCCATTCAGGCTGCCAAAAGATCTTGTGCTATATCTCAGGATGGGCCTCTTGCTAGACAGCGTCTGCAGGACGCTTGACCCAGATTTTAACTTTTTAAAGGTCCTGCCGAACCTGATGAGAGAAGAAGGGCTTTTCAGGGAGTACTATATATTCAGGGTTAAAAGGCTTTATCAAAGGATCTCAAAGGCAATCGACATAAGCCTCAGGTTGCCTTCTATCATGCAGGAAAGATACCAGCTTGAAATAAGCAGGGAAAGGGAAAGCAACACAAAAAACATAGCAGTGGCCGCTGGATTCGTTTTTGGCTTTCTAGTTGCAGCTGCCATATTCTTTTTATTCCATTTCTGACATCCTCCCCGTTTTAAAAGGCTATTTCTTCAAGGCTGATCATGGGTTTGTGGTTTTTCGCGATCATTTTCATGACTTCATAGCTAGCAGGTGCGAATCGCACCCACCCCGCTCCGCTCGTCCAGCGATAGACCACGGGCTGTGCCTTCAGCCACTTACCCCTATCCTCAACGGACTCGGGGATATGTAGAGCCCTCATGTGGCATTCCCTTACGGGACACGCTTTAATACGCTTTACAAGGTTTTAGTAATTTAAATTTTACCCCGCCTCTAGAAGAGGTGAGACTTTAGTTCATTTTATAAGGTTAAAACTGTACATTTATTTTGATGATATGTATATGCCGGCCGCCAGAAGGATGTACCCGAAAAGCTCTGTATACAAAAGCGTTTCCCCGAAGATCAGATAGCTAAAAACAACGGAAATTGCCGGAACAAGGAAAAGGTAGGGCGTTATCTTGCTTACTTCATGCTTAGAGTAAAGGTAAACATAAGCCAGAAAGGTAAAAGCTGTCCCAGGAATGGCTATGATCAGCATGACCCCCCAGAAAAAGGCGTTAAGGGCTGAGCTGATCCTAAAAAAGGGGAAAAGAGCAAGCGAAAGGGGCAGAGAGTACAGCATCTGATATGCATTAACGAGCTTATAATCGTAAGCTGAAAGGTACTTCTTGTAGACGATTATGCTGAGGGCCCATGAAAAGGCCGACCCGATAACTAACAACATCGCGAAGATGTTGTTAAAGCTTGATTCGCTGAAAAATATCATGAATATACCAGAAAAGCCAATGAGCGTTCCGATGATCTTGCTCCTGGTTACCCTTTCCTTTAGTATAATTGCAGAGAGAATGACTGCTATAACGGGATATGTGTACATTAAAATCACTGAGAGTGATGGCGATATGTAGCTTTCTCCAACGTACCATAAGGTCCAGCTGCTGTATATCCCGAGGAAGCTGAAGATAAAAAGGTACAAGTTTGCCTTTAAGCCCTTCAATGGGACAAAGCTTCTTGGAGTTACTATTAGAAGAAAAGCAACAGTCATTAGGAGCCTCAAAAACGCAAGTAAAAACGGGTTAACGAAGGCTAAGGCTATCTTTACAAGAGTGTAGTTCAAGGCCCAAAATGTAACCAGCCAGGAAAAGGCAAGTCCTTCTTTCTTTTCCACATCAACAATTCAAAAACGCTATATATAACGCAAACTGTTTTATCCGTTCTTTATCAGCACGACAGCTATGATAGCTGCCCCAATCATGATTATAAAAAGCGATATAAGTAAAGCGTTCATGAAAAATTTTTATAAGCTGAAGCTTTAAGTATCAAAGTAAAAAAATGTTTTTTAGTTTGTAAAAATTTTCATTCAAGCTGATCCTTTCACGCTCTTATCTTTAGATCAAAGCTGTTGTCTAATTTTATAATAAATTTCCCAACTTAACAGTTTTTGTAAGCAGCTTTCTTTTAAATAGCTTTAAACTTTCAAGTTGATTAATCAAATATAGGGATACTCAAATTATTTTAAATTTTTCCATAGGATGCAGTTGCAAGCTGATATGCCAATACCATTTTTTGAATTTTTTCCCTTAAAACCTAGACTTTATGATCACAATACAGTTGTCGCGAAAGTCAATCTCAACGATAAAAGATTTTTGGACATGACAACATCTTTTATTTTCTTTTCTTTATAATGAATTATTTATACATTATCATTTGCTGCTTTAGATTGTTTACTTTCAGTACAGGTTTAAAAAAGCATTATCCATTGATTTTTCCGATTTCTGAAAAAAGTTTGGGCTTTACAATTATCATAATATAATATTATTAGTGATTTGCAAAAACGTTAAACGCAATTATGCTAAAAAGTTTTGATTTAATAAAAGGGGAAGCTCTCAGGAAATAGCTGAAGGTTTTGAAATCTTGGCAAGGTACATGTAGATCAGGTAGATCGCGGCTGTTGGCGTTATCACGACTATAAAAGTTAAAGATATTCCTACAAATGAAGCTATAATCCCAGATATGAAAGGCGTGAGAAGCCAGATCAGGTTGTTAATCGATATATAATAAGAGTTGGCCGCATAGATCTCTTCATCGCCGTAAGACCTTCTCAGGATTATCAGTGAAACCGGCCAGAACAGTCCATGAGGGAAACCAAGGATTGCATATCCTACAAGAAAAAGCATGAGGTTTAAGTGGGTTCCCACAAGTAAAAGGCCTAGAACAGTAAGTAGGCTACCGAGTGCTACAGAACGATCTATTGAGTGAACAGGCCTGAGCGTGAGGTAAAACCTGGTTAGAAAAGAAGTTATGAAGAAAACAGAGTATATAGCAACTGAAACAGAGTAGCTAAGTTTAAAGGCCTGCCTTGCGAGTATCGCTCCATAATACGTGATGGCCACAAAAGGAAAAGTGTAGATTGCGTTTGAAGCAACGGCCTTCCAGAAATATGGCCTTTTTATTATTCCTGATCCATTTATTTTAGCTTCGTTCCTGCCGCTAAGCCTCATGAAAAAGGCAGATACCATGCTTATCAAAACCAGAGCTGAGAACATAGCCAGTGAGATCTTCAGGTTCTCTTTCGTTAAGACTAAAAAGCCTGAGGATATGAAAGGTGCAACCGCTAAACTTGTGGAGAGGGCCAATGAATAAAAAGCTATTGCCCTTTCCCTTTCTTTTGGATCCTCAACCGTTCCTGCTGAAGAAATTATCAAAGGGCTTGTAGCCCCCGTTGCTAGACCTTCAACCAGTATGAAAAACCACACGTTTGCCCCTGTATAAAAGGGAACAAGAGCTATAACTATAAGCAAGAGCGTTATTGATAAAATAAAGTAAGGCCTTAACTTCTTGATCCTTTGGTTTATGAAGAACGAAGTTATGAAAGAGCCTATCCCGCCTATCCCGCCCAAATACATTATTAGGGAAGGCTGAAAGTTGAACTCGTACTTCGCTATCAGCGGCAGCATCGTGGAATAAGCGTTGGTTGTGGACCTCCAAAAGAAAGTAAGGATGAAGAGCAACAAAAGGTAGATGAAGTATTTTCTGGACTTCAACTATCTTTACAAAATAACAGTACATTAATAAGCTATGCTGTTTTTTCAAAACCTGACTATGTCGTCTTCTTCTAGGTACTCCCCTGTCTGAACCTCTATGATTTCGAGCGGTATCTTTCCTGGGTTCTCAATTTTGTGTTTCTTCCCCATCGGAACAAAAAAACTTTCGTTTTCCGCTACTATAACCTCTTTACCATCGTAGGTTACTTTGGCTGTCCCCCTTACAACGACCCAGTGCTCTGCCCTGTGGAAGTGCATCTGATAGCTAAGCGATTTTCCGGGAGCTATGTAAAGCTTCTTGACTTTGTACCTGGGTCCTTCTTCGAGAATTATGTAATATCCCCAGGATCTGTACATTATGGGCGACCTTTTTGCCTCTTTTCTGCCATCAAGTGCCTTCACTATTTCCTTTGTCTTTTCAGAAAGCGACCTAGGTATGACAAAAGTTACGTCTCTTGTTGATATCACAGCCAAATCATTAACCCCATAAAGCACTGTAAGTCTTCCTTCAGAAACTCCTAGCGAACCATGGGAATCAAGAGCATAAACGTCCCCGTACACCGCGTTTCCGTCCTTGTCCTTTTTCATAACTTCATAAAAGCTCTCCCATGATCCCATGTCTTTCCACAGCCCGGTGAACTCTGCAACAGAAACATTATCATACTTTTCGACTATGCCTTTATCGAACGAAACCTCCGGTAGATCCTCGTACCCCTTTGCTTTTTTTTCGAACACTACATCGTAAACCTCAGGGAGGTGTCTTTTGAAAGCAATTTCAGCCGTCTTTTTTTTCATGTAGAACATGCCCATGTTCCACAAGTATTCCCCGCTTTTGTAGAACATTTCAGCTTCTTTCAAGTCAGGTTTTTCAAAGAATCCTGACGCCTTTAACTTTACTTCGTTTATCCTCTGACCTTTCTTTATATATCCGTAACCAGTTGCTGGCCCTTCAGGCCTATGTCCGAAAAGCAGTATTTCGCCTTCCTCAGGTTTTACCTTCTTGACGAGTTCTAGAAAGCTTTCGTCAAGCATGTGGTCCGAAGGCACGAAAAGGTAGTCATCATCTTCAAGAATGCTGAGTGCATAAGCTATGGCTGGAGCTGTTCCCCGCGCAGCCGGTTCCTGTAACACGTTTTCAAGGCTTATTCCTTTAACTTCGTAGGAAAAAAAAGGGTAAAGTTGCTTTGAAGTAATTATATAAATTTCCGAAAGCTTTGAGAACATGTTTACAGACTTTTGTATCAGGCTTTCCCCGTTAATTATCTTAAGGAACTGCTTTGGATAATCCTCCCTACTTAGGGGCCAAAGCCTCGTTCCTTTACCTCCCGCAAGTATGACTGTCTTCACGCAGAAATATAGCACCAACTTTCTATTAATCTTAACTTCTTCCGAAGTTTTTAAAGCGTAAAAATTACAACTGGAAGCCTCGCCTCTTCTAGAGGGGGTAAAATTTAAATTACTAAAACATTGTAAAGCGTATTAAAGCGTGTCCCGTAAGGAATACTTCAAGAAGGCTCTACATATCCCCGAGTCCTTTAAGGATTGGGGTAAGTGGCTGAAGGCACAGCCCGTTGTCTATAGCTGGACGAACGGAGCAGGGTGGGTAAAACCCACTAGCTATGAAGCGATGAAGATGAAGGCGGTAAGCCACGAACCTATGATCCGCCTTGAAAGAACAATCGCCTTTTAAGGCGGTGAGGATGTCAGAACAAATTATAACTCAACGCTTCGATCTTCCAGAGATCCTTTATAGATGATCCAACTCATTGCTCAGAATCTTTCGACAATTATAAAATCTTTTTCTACAGAAACTACGCTACCTGTCCTAAGAGGTAGATAATGATCGCCCAAAGAGGCTTTAGCATAAACTTTTGCCATTTCGCCTGAACAGTGAATCGGAGACGAGAACTCTGTCATTTTTAGTGCTTTAACAAGGGAGCTCAAACCAGGTTTGTGAAAACCACCAATAAGATACCTTATCTTTCCAAACCTGCTGTATGCGTGCTCCGTTATAAGATCTATACCAGGATGAGAACAGCCAACAAACAGGAGGTTTCCAAAAGGGCCCTGCACCACCATCGATTGTTCCATTATATCTCTGCCCAAAGGGCCTGTTGACCATATATTTTTTTCTATCTCTTCTGTTGTGTTTACTTCGACAACCTTAAATTTTCTCAGCAAAGAGCTCCTCGTCCCTTCAGGAACATATGCAAGCTTTCCCTCGGGCAGAGCTTCAGCCCCTCCCAGATGATCCAGATGCTCGTGCGAAAGGAAAAAGAAGTTTACAGATTCTAAATCGACCCCGAG
>Ga0080003_1000320_pt1 | contig 33086 bp, 47 predicted proteins | sample JossMetagenome_FD_69206 | JGI IMG/M metagenome (GOLD analysis project Ga0080003, IMG submission 69206) | Hot spring microbial communities from Joseph's Coat, Yellowstone National Park, USA - JC2_E (SPADES assembly) (version 2) | ecosystem: Environmental > Aquatic > Thermal springs > Hot (42-90C)...
ATTCCATTAATGCTTGTCAATCCACCCACATTGCTTACCCCACTAAATACGGCTGGAGAGCCTAGTATAGCTCCAGTATTACCTCTACCCAAGGCTCTGCCTTGTATTCCTGGCGGTGCATTTGGTAATCTTGGTTTTATATTTGGTAATCCTGGTTTTATATTTGGGCTAGGTATCCTTGGCACTGCATTTAGATTTGGTATTCCTGGCAATCCTTCACTAGCTCTACCCTGCATTCCCTTAAGTGCATTCTCTAATCTTTGTGCTTCTGCCTGTTCAAACGGATTTTGTGGGGCTTGGGTTATTCCTTTAGGTAATACAAGGTTATTCTGGGCATTAAATCTCTGTGCTAAGCCTATGGCTCTGGCCATGGCCCTTGGATCTGGCACTGTGCTTATTAATGGGCTATAGGTTTGGGTAGGCATGCTTATTGGCTCAGTGCCTAAGGTTAAGGCTCTGCCCTGGGGCTCAGGGTTTCGCAGAGGCCTAAGCCCTGCGGTAGCGGTTAAAGGCGAATAGGTTTGCTCAGCTAAAGGCTCGGTTTCTGGAAGCATCAAAGGAATTAAGCTAGGCGAGTAAATAGATTCAAAGCTTAATGGCTTCACAATGCTCCTGCCTTGAGTCGTCTCATACCACCAAGGCAAAGCCCATTGTAGCTCTGGTGGAATCTTTGGTTTTTTAGGTGGTGAATTAGTAGTTGTTGTTTGTTCTTCTTCAACCTCATCAGTTGCTTCTACTTGACCTGTAGCTACCTTAGGCACAACTATTTCCCTTATGGGCTGGCCAAGCATCTCCTTTTGGCTTACTTTAGTTATTGTTGGGTTAATCTCTTTTATAGGCTGGCCCGTCATTTCTCCTTGCTTTGTTGCTTCTCCTTGCCCTGCTCCAATTTTTTCATGAGTAATTTCTTTTGTTATTGGTGTCTCTTCTACTTTCTGCGCAGTGGCTTCCACTGTTGCTGGATTCTCTTCTACCACTACCCCTTCTTCTGCTATGGGCTTGCCTTGCTCTTCTGCCGTTGTGCTTTCTTCATTCTCTACTGGTTGTTCTTCTTCTTTTGTTGCTTCAACCTCTTCACTCTTCTGCTCTTCCAAACCACCAGTCTCCTTTGTTTCAACCCTTACCTTTTGAGCAGAAACCGTTCCATCAGGGTTTTCAATATAAATATATTGTTCACCGCCTTCTGTTGTTGCTGCACCGCCAGGTGCTTTATTTTCTACATTTTCATGAGTGCTTGAGAAAAAGCCTTGCTCCAGCATTGCATTATATAAACGCAGCTCAAGCGGATCAAGCCCAGAAGTCAGCATTGCGTATTGTGCAGGTGGTGGCAGCTCTTCTACTATCTGGTTTGATAAAGCCATAAGGTTGTTGACAAGCTTAAGGGCTGTGCTTGTAGATATGGTTTGGGCAGTTTCTTCATCAAAGCCCATATCTTCAGCTGCTTTCTGCAAGAATATTTGTAGAATTCTAAAGGTGAATTTATCTTTACCTTCTCCATTTTCAAGCGGCTCAAATACTTTTCCAACAGAATAAGTTGCAGGATTCTCACCAATAAAGCCTTTAAACATAGTCCCTAATATCTCATCTGGCGGTTTATTCGAAATTTCGAGTATAAGTGTTTTTAGTTCTTCTGGAGTTAGCGGCTCGCCTTTTGTATTTAAGACTGCTGGCAAATCACTAAACTTATTTGCTTGAACTGCCTCAATGTAGTCATCAAGTGAATAAAGCTTACCTCCGAAAGGTATTCCGTTTAAGCCTTCATCCTCTGCCTCGCTTACCCTCTGCCAAAGCACAGGCAAGGTGTTTTGGTTAAGGTTTACCTTAACGCCATCAGGCAAAGTATATTCACCTTTAAGTGCATCAAGAAATTCTGTAATTGCTGCCTGGCTCTTTAAGTGCAGAGTATCAACTTGCTTAAATATTCCATCTGCATCTTTGACATATAAAGGCACATCTATCTCTGGGTTTGCAGCAAGGCCCTTACCATTGGCTAAGGTTATTAAGTCTTGGTCAAGAGGCACAAGGTATTGCACTGTTGTGCTTTTTCCAATAAGCTTGTAGAATAGGTTTGGATAAAATTTCTCAGTTATGAGAGAATAGGATTGAGAAGGTGTTTCTTTCCCAGCTATCTCCTCCATTCCAGGTATATTGGTTTCTACATTTATATTGCTGTTTTCTATTGGTGAAATAGAAACTGTTTTTATATCTGGTATTCCATCAGCTATTGGTATTGTAAATGCGGTTGTAGGCAATGCAGCAAGTGCACCAAGCAATGCGCCCCACTCAGCAGAAGATTCAAGCTGCTGGGCTGTGGGTGTTTTTCCATTTAACTCATCGTTAAGTGTTGTATATAAAGTGTTAAAGATTGCGAAGGTGCCTGAGTATTCTGGCAATCTTTCAACAGTTCCAGTAAGAAGCCTTGATAAGAATGGTGTTGTTGTATCAGATATCTCTGGCAAGTTTACTCCTATTCTGCTAAGCATGCCTCCTATTGGATTAAATCTACCCAATACTGAAGCAACAGGATATGCTATGTTTGCGGCTGCTTCAGAAGCAAGCAGTTGATTATTGTAAAGGTTAAAGAGTTGGTTGGTTATATAAGCTTGTTGTTGCTGTGGCGTGAGATTATTAAATTGTGTGGTTACTCCATTTATTGTAACATAAGGATTGTTAGTTTGATATTCTTTCAGTAAGGTTTGCGGATTGTTGCCTGTTATATAATTTGCAAGCTTATCAAAGGCAGTGGTAAGCCCAGCCATACTGGCTGTGGTGGTGGCTACGCCAAGAGGTGAGGCCCCAGCTATGGCTGGAACTGCAGAGGTTATAGGGCCAAACGATAAAGCATCCACTATTGCCTTCGCATATTGTTCTGGTGTGGCTTGTCCATTAGTTAATATATATAAAGCTGCAGGGTTTGCTGCAGCTTGCGCCCCTGTGCCTACCAATATGGGTGTTAAGCTACCTGTTAATGCTCCGCCACCGAAGGCTGCAACGTCTAAAGGTGCATAAATAAGTGCGGTTGTGGCTTCGGGCAATATTGGGTTTGCGCCCAAGCTTACAAGTTGTTGTGATAGGTTTTGGGCTTCGGCTGGGCCTTTAACAATGGCATAGTAAAGGCTTTGAGCTGGGTGGAGAAATAGATTTTCTCCAGCATTACCTAAATAACCCAAAGTGCTTATGAAAGGATTTGAATTGTTTTCAAGCTCCTGGAAGAAAGGATATATAGGTAAGTTTGGTCGGGTATTTTGTATACTTGCTGTAGGTGCTGGCGAATACCACTGATTTTGGGTCGTAGACACACCTATAGACAAATTTGGCGAATTTACTGATATTGTGTTATCGTTATTTAAGTTAAAGGTATAGTTTCCGATATTATAGCTTGATGAGATGATCCCATTACTATTTAAAAATCCTATTGGCTGGCCCTGAGCATTATAAGCGATAGGTAAAGTAGCAGTTGCAGGAAGGTTTGGTAAGCTCTCATTAAATAAATTATAAATTGGCGTATTAGCTACGGCCAGGTTTGGTTGAAAAGTTAAAGTTTTATTATTATTTGTCCAGCTCCCAGTTACGATGGTACCGTTAGAAGATATAGAAGTAGGTAAATTATAAGTTAATCCTGGTGCTACTGTTACTTGTTGGTATTGGGTGTTTTTTGCTGGTGTAATATTTGTAGGAGTAACTGTCATAGTAAGCCCTTGTGTGCTTTGCCCTACTGAAACGTTGCTTGTACCAAAAGTTTCTGGAAATGCTAATGTGCCTTGAATATAAGCTTGCCAAGCTTGATCTATAGCTTGATCTATAGCCATCTGTGAGCCTAAAGGCACACCAGCTACGCTTCCTGAATAAGTAAATGTTCTACCATTTGGCAAAGGCACTTTCACAGTAAAGTTTGGGCTAAGAAGCCCATTTTCAATAGGTCCCCAGTTTATTTGTGCGCTTTGTCCAAAAGTAGGATAATCTACTTGATTATTTGGAGAAGTTGAAGTGGTTGCTGGCTGCGTAGCAGTATGGGTTATAGCAGAAGGTGTTGGGTTTGAGCCACCGCCCGAGCTTGAGCCTCCTGAAGCCCCAGCCCTGGGTGCTGGTGAGGAAGCTGCTGGGGAGCTTTGGGCTGGGGCTGAAGGCTGTGTGGTATTTATGGGTGAAGACTTTGGAGCATTAAAGCCAACAAGCTGGCCACTTTGGTTATAGGTAAGGCTTACGCCTTGGTTTGAACCTTTATAAACAACCCTGCCACCTTGTGCTATCACCACCTGCCCATTAGGAGAAACAGTAACACTATATCCGCCTGCGCCAGTATTGGTGCCAGTTCCCCCATTTCCTATACCCGTATTTGCGGGCTGTGTTGCGGGCATTATATCACCTTATACCATCACCAAATTATTTTTTTCTTTTTTGTATACTTTTATATCCCAACCATTCAAATACTTTATAATTTTTCCAAATACTCTTGTATAATCTTCACCACTAAGCCCATTATCCTTTAATATTTCATGTATTTTTTGTTTACTTACTATATTTTTACCATTTTTATGTACACTTTCAGATAACTCCCTAGCAATTGAATACGCTTTTTGGGCAATTTCAATTTCATGATCTTTATCTAGTTCTTTTTGTTCTTCTTTTAGGTAGCCAAATTTGTTCTTTTTTCTTTCAAATTCTTCTCCTGTAATAAATTCGATTTCTCTTTTTCTTTGTCCATTTGGCAAAATCCACCAACGTGAGCCATATCCATTTTCAACTAAAGTTGCTGTGCCTTTAAACCATAGAGCATTAGAACCATCTGGGTTAGAATAACCAAAATAGCCTGTTCTTTTGTCAATTTCCTTAAACTTTCTCTTCTCCTTATCTTCTGCGATTGCTTTTAATAATGCCTCGTGCTTTTCATTTTTAGGGTCATTTAATGCTTCTTTTATTTCTTCAGAATCATAGAAATCTGTTGGATTACCCCCATAGCGCCCTTCAACGTTTGTGTGATGCCATTCTACTGGTCTAAATAAAGATATTGTAACTTCTGTTGGTATTCCAAATTCCTCTTTTATTTCCGATGCAGTCATTAAACCCCGCTTACCCACATTGTATTTTTCTTCGATTCGTCTTCTATTATACCAGGTCAATATATCCCCTTTTTAAACTTTTTAAAGACCTCATACAAATATTAACTTATTAGGGTTCTGTATCGGTTGTGGTAGTTGTGGCAATTGCATAGGCTGAGGCAGAGCCACTGGCAAGGCTTGTGCCATAGGCATAGCAAAAGGCTTGGGTGTATATATTGGTGCAGTGGCTTCAATCTGCGGAGCAGCGGCTAGGAGTGGCTTTACCATAGCTGAAAAGTTTGGTGTGGCAAAGGCTTCTGGGCTAGCTGGCTCAGGCATAGCCACTGGCTTAGGGCTTTGGCTCGGGCTGGGCTGGGCTAAGGGCTTTTGGTTCTGCGGAAGCTGGGCTGAGCTGGGGTTGAAGTTGAGCTCTGCGATATTGCCAAAGGGTGAGGTGAAAGGCATTAGACCACCACCTTTTTCTCCTTTCTATATTCCTTATAAGCAAGCTCTGCTGCTTCTCTAAATACTTTCGAGGCTTCTGGCGCGTTTCTGTGGCTTATATTTGCCAATTGCATAAGGCTTCTCGCTACCCAGAGCTTTGGGTTAGCTATGTGGTGCTCCTTTGCATACTTTAGCCCCGCCCTATAGTTCTCTTCTGGGCTCTTTTCATGGCTATAGGGTGGATGGTGCTTTGTGGTCTGCAGATCTATACCCATCGCATATTTTTCTCCTTCATACTTCATACCCTCACCTTGTGCCTGTGCCTGCACTCGTGAGCTTCATGCTCCATTTCTTCAAGTGCCTTGATTTCCTTTTCAAGTCTCTTTTCATGACGCTCATGCACGTGCTCATTGACGTGCATCTTGTGGGGCTTTACATATATCCTTTTGCCCCTTCGCGTTACATAATGCCCTTTTACTTCGGTTTCCAATTTTATCACCTTTAAATATCAAACCTTAACAAGCCTTCTAGGCTTATTCCAATATGGGCTCTTGCACTTTGGGCATACCCTTGGCTCTTCCTCTCCTCTTGCTACCCAAACATGGCCACAGCGTAAACACTTATAAATCCTTGGCTCTTTATCTCTCTTCATGGCACCACTTAGTAATATACTAATAGTAATATACTAAGCAAAGTATTTAAAACTTTGTTTTTTATTTGTTTATTATTTTTCTGGGCTTGCAAATAAATCACGCTCTTCTGTGTGAATGAAAGTTCTAAAGAATATGAGGGCAAAGTAACCTATTGAAGCAAAGATAAAATTAAGTAAAAAGAAAATAGGAGAGATACGCACAACCATAAAGCTCAATATAATCATAACTAAAGCACTATAAACTAGCAGAAAAGCAGCAAGATTTATATAAGCATTCTTCAACGTATGAAAAAAGCTTTCACCAAAGAATACAACCTCAAATATGGTGGCAAAAACAGGGTAAATAAGAAGCAATGTAAAATACCAAAATGCCACTTATTCACCACCATACTTCTTTTCAGCCCTACTTCTTCTAAAGAGGATTAGGGCAATGAAAATATAAACAAAAGACAATATCATGTCGATCCAGATAAAGACATAACCCACTAAGTTAAACATACTATTTTTAGCTAAAGGCACAGAGCTTATGCTTGTGGCTTGCACTATGGCGTTGGCTCCAGCTATGGTGTATTGCGGGGCCGAGGCCTGAACTGTGTAGAATAGGCTGTAGAGTAGTAGTATAACCCCGCTCATGCCTATGGCAAAGCCCTTTAAGCCTTCGCTTAAGCCATAGCCCTGCCATACCCTCACCAAGCCAAAAACCCTTAGAATCATAAAGAAGCTAAGCAAAACACCAATTGCAAACAAGGTTATTGCTACATAAGAGTATTGCGGCACTTCTACAGGCTGATTTATGATAATTGTATTTGCCGCAAAATCAGCAAAAATGAGTGAAAAAAGCACTATTATTGGCAAAATTTTGCTCATTCCTGCCACCTCTTTCTACTTGCATCTACAGCAACAAGCACAAGCATGTAGAGTGTAAAGGCAAGCTGAATAAACACAAGTAGCTCAGCAAGTGTAAAGCCAAAAGATATTGTTGTGTTGCTTGGCTGGATTGTTACATTATATTGTGGTATAAGTATATTTCCCGTGCTTGTTTGAATGATCTGGTTTGCAATCATTATTGCGTTTCTCTGCAATAGAAAAGGCAAACCCAAAACCAATATACCTATGCCAGCGGCAGCTAAAGCCACATCTATAAGCCCTGCCCCCTGCTGCTTATGCTTCTGCCAAAGCAGATAGTCAAGCACTACAACAATGGCAGGAAATAAAAGATAAATTGCCATCATTCCTATTCACCTAACTTGTCTATTAGCTTCTGCAATTTATTCAAAAGCTCATTAGAAAAGTAAAGGTTTGAGTCAAGCAAGAGCCTGCCAAGATCATCTACAGGTATTATCGCCAAGCCATCTTTTACTTTGAATGCTGCAAAGTCGCTCACATGTAGTAACTTCAAGCTGTTGAGCAATGTTTGATAAAACTTCTCTGCATCTGTAGCCTGAGTTTGGGCTTGGGGCGTTGCCATAGGCTTAGGATCAGGCGTTGGCTTAGGCTCTGAGTTAGGCTCAGGCTGAGGCTTTGGCTTTTTCTCTTCTATTTTTGGTTCAACCATATTTCCACCTTATAAATATCAATCACTTTTTATCTTCATCTTGCTTATCTTCTGCTTTTTGTATTTTAAATAAAACCTTTGCTTCTTCTTCGTTCTTAGCTAAAACCGTATCGCACTTTGGGCAGCGATATATCATATAATTGGTATCCCAATCTAGATCCTGATCTATATATACTATATCATAATGTAAGTTGCCTTGTTTATCCGGTGCGGCATCAAAAGTTACATATACTCTTTCAGTCTCTATGAGATAGTATATTTTTGCATGACATTTTGGGCAGATTGCATATTGTTTTATGTCTTCCGGCATCTTTTCACCTATACAACATAAGATAATAAAGTGTATAAAGCCTTATACTTCGGTGCTTTGCGCACATAAAAGGCAATATCCTTTTTCATGTCTGCAAACTGATTCCTTTGCTCTGAATCCAGCTTTCTAAACGTTTCTAATATGTCTTTGTAACTGTATATGAGCGGAGCCTTAGGCATCTGCTTTATGGCCCAAAGGAAGTCCTTTGTGGATAAGGGCCTTTTTGGCTCTTTGCCCTGAGCCATGAGGCTTAGCACATGCTTTGCCCCACTATCGCAGGCCTGGGCTATATCGGCTGGGCTGAAGCCAAAGGAGGCTAAGCCGAGCTTGAGGTAATCGATTTTGCTTACATTTTTAAGCTTATTAATATAATATTTGAAGAGCTCTATGCGTTCACTGAAGTTTGGAGGCCTTATATAAATAAATTGATTAAATCTACCAGACCTTGCTATTGCGGGATCAATATCTTGCGGCCTATTCGTTGCACCAATAACATAAATCCCATTGTTTTCTTTCATTGCGCCGTCAAGTTCTGTAAGCAAAGTATTAATAATCCTACGCTCTTCACCACCAGTGCTTGAAATACTACTTTGGTTTCTGCTTTGAGCTATACTGTCAATTTCATCAAAAAAGATAATAGCTGGGTTTCCATCTCTTGCTTGCTGGAATATGGCATGTAGGTTGCGTGTTGTCTGGCCTTGGTATTTGCTTACCATCTCATGTAGATTAACAAGGAGCATGCGAATTCCAGTCTCGCCAGCTATAGCCTTAGCCAACATGGTTTTGCCTGTGCCTGGCGGCCCATAGAAGATAAAGCCATCGCTTAGCTTCACACCATATTCTTTATAAAAGCTTTCATACTTTATAGGATTAATTATCTTCTCATAAATCTTTTTCTTTACTTCTTTTAAGCCAATAACATCACTCATTTTTACATCACTTTTAAACCACGAAATTGCTGCAACATCTTCACCTTTAATCTTGCTGGGCAGCTTTAGTATTTCTTCTTGTAATTGCTTTCTATCCTCTTCGCTAAGCAGATTGCCATATTTATTTAAAGCCTTCTGTGAGAGCCAGCTATCCTTCATTTTTATATAGCAGACAACAAGATTATAAGCTAATGTTGCCTTTTGCTCAGCTTTGCTCTCTTCAATTGCATCTTCGATAAGCTGAGCTGCCTTTGACCATTCACCGTTTTCAAGCGTTTCATTTATCTTATTGTATGTTGTTTGATTTTGCTCCATCTTCTATCATCTTTCTTATAGTTTGGCTTTTTGTTCTAATATTAAAATGCTTCATAAACTTTTCAAAAAGGCCATAATAGTAAGGGCTAAGCCTGACTGTAATAAGCTTAGATTTTGAGTATGTATTAGATTTTTGTTTTTCTGGCATTTATCCACCCCCTGAACCTTTTCAAGAAGTTATTGTTAACTTCATAGCCCAAAAGTGCAAGCAAGTGCTTAAGCTCCTCTTTTTTGTATTTGGCATTGAGCTTAATCAGTGCTGTTTTATTAAAATATTTTTTGCCTTCCAAGCTAACACCATTCCAAATATTCTTTGGTATTTCTGCGTGATCATAAATAAGGTGCTGATTTAAATCATCTTGGCTAAAAAAGATTTTATCGCAGTCGTAGTAGGGGCACTTGTAAACCTTCAAGTGCGGCCCGTCTTTTATAGTAATGCGCATGTTGTTATTGTATTCGATAACCCTTTGGGATGACATAAACCTCACTTATATCAAGCCAAGAGCCGCACCTATGCTTTGAAGCTGCATGAGCATCTCCTGAGCCTGCTGGCTGAAGCTTTTTATCTGCCACATTGTATAAACTGGTGTATTCTCTTTTATTTCGTTTTCCGCGTCTGAATAGATTTTAGAAATGCGTTGCAAACTCTCTAAAGTGTCTGTAAATTCTTTTTTAATCTCTTTGCTTAGCTTCTGCATTTCTTTTTGGTTATTCTTTACCTTAGCCTTTTCATATTTTGCATAAAGCTTTATAATCTTTTTATAGCCTTTTACCCCACTGAAGTTGTCAAAAATTAATTTACCTACTTGCATATAAAACACCTTCATCAAACATAATCTCCAAACCAAGCGCACCAGTGAATTTGTCTATTATTGATTTAATATCTGAATTAACTTTATTATATGTTTCTTTCATTCTTTCTCTTATCTCTTCAACTTTTTTCTGATCATTCTTAAAGCAGTCATGTAATGAATTTTCAATTTGCTTTATCTGCTTTTTTGCTTCTTCTGCGCTGTCTTCGAGCACTTTTTTGTTTCCTACAAACCAAGTATAAATTCCATTATCTATTTCGTTCTTTGATTGGATTATGGGCTCGGAGAGCTTTGGTAGAGCCGTAGCCACAAGGTAGGTGCTAAGCTTAAGGTAATGCTCTACCTTGAGGTAAATAGGTATGGACTGCTCGGCTTTGGCGTCGAAAGGCAGGGGCAGGCCATTAGAGAAGCTGTTATTAAATTCATCATCAACTTGGTTAATTGTACTCATTGCATTCTCCATAAGCTTAGCGTTAAGTGCAAAAAGGCACTGCACACCTATTAATGACTTTTCCCACTGCTTTTCTAAAGGTAGTTTTACCCCTTTTAAAGCAAGCTTCATATATTTCTGTTTTATAAAATCTCCATACTCCATTTCTACACCTCAGAATCTTTTGGTGCTTTTTTATCAGCATCACTAAGCAATTTTGAGAAATTAAAATTGTGCCTTTCTAGCTCCTTTGCTAATTCCTTGCTTGCTTTTTCTATGCGCCATTCATTAAACTCGTCTGCAAGCACACCTGGAAGGTCTGGGCTATAATTTCCTTTCTGCTCAAGCACATCCTGGATATATTTTGTAATGTCAGATTTGGTTTCTATTTTTATAACATTTCTGCTAATAGCATCATTAAGTTTCTCAAACAGCAATTGCTTAAAAGATTTTACTTCCTGCTCTTTAGTACTAGCTGTTATTTTATACTTTTCATACTTCGCCAAATACTTTTCCCATAGTTGACCTTTAAGTCTAGGGAATCTGGCAGTGGCGATATAAGCAGGGTGATATGTCATTAAATCAGGGAAGTAGTTAGGGTATCTTGCATATCTAGCAATTCTGTCTTCATCAAATTTAGCTTTTAATTGTATAACAGTACTTGGAGCAAGAACAATGCCCTGAGCAACATTTATTTTATGTATTACTTCCATCATTTGCTCGAGCAAAATAGTTGGCATTTTAAAAATGTTTGGGTAGACATGATAAAAGCTTGGCGCGAGCTTTCTATTTTGCATCATTAAATCCCTTAATCGCTTTACTTTGTTTGAGCTAGCTTCCTGAGTAGTTGCAAATAAATAGCCTTCATCGATTTCGTAAGGCCTATATAGCTGTGGACTTTCTACATATTTAGAAGCAGGATCTTTTGGGCTAATAATGATTGAGTTTTTAACATTAACTTTGAGATGATCTTTTACCTTTTCATATAACTCTGGCTTATATAAAGCAAGAAGTTGTCTTGTATATATTGTATCCCAGCGCATAAGCACTATTGCACTTGTACTTTTACCATGATTATATTCGCCACTTATGATTGCTTGTATGTGCCCGCCCGTTTTCACCCTATACAATGAATTAAGAAATGCTATCTTTCTTGCATCATGCCCCTTTGTCCATTCCAAGTATAGTTTATAATCTTGCTCGCTCCATGGTATTTGCAACGCAGCCGCTATCTGAAAAAAATATCTTTAGCTGCACTTACTTTTATCGGCATTGTAAAGTCAACCAATGCTGCCTTTTCTCCCCAGACCTTGTCGGCTTCAAGCACCAGATTTTCTATTAGGCCCTTTAAAATCTCTAGCTTATCTTTGAAGTAAAGAGGCTCAAGCTGGGCTATAAGGCTCTGGGCTTCGGCATTGCCATCGGCTGCGGGAATGGCTGAGCCTAAGCCTAGAGCTATATAGAGGCTGAGCCTCTGGGCTAGCTTGTTAAATTCATTATTATATGGGAATTCATGGCTGAGCTTGAGGCTTTTGGTTTTTTGCTCTACGGCTTGCTTATTTTCATACCATATAGAATCAGCTTTAAGGAGTAGAACCCTTAGCTTATTTGCTAAAGCATAAAAGCTCCGCTTTACAGCATTTATTTGGTATGGGTTCTCTACTGTGAGGTTTTGGATTTCCCCAAGGGTGGCCCAGATTTCATCACGAACTGTATTATATATATTTATTTCATGATAGGAAGGGCTCTCGCTAGTTATGGTAGTGGCTTGCTCTATTTCTTTGTTAATTTGTTGAATCTCGTCAGTCATAATATCACACTGGTGCGCCAGGCAAATGTATAAGTGTATTATTTACTGTTTGAGTAACACTCGCAACAGATTGTGTTGATGCTGCACCACTTGGTGCGTGCGTAGCCATCAAATATATAAATACTAAAGCAACTATTGCAACAACCAAGATTATACCAAAAGTCCACTTCCATGCGTTGTTTGTTTCAAAGTTAGCGTTCATGTTTTGATTTGTATTCTTTACTGCAAGCGCAAAATTTTTAGTTAAGTCTGTTATAGCATCAGTTTTAACTCCACCACCAAGGCTATCCAGCCTAAGCAGAGATTTTTTGCTTGTATCATAGAAGAGTTCATAAGTCTTTTTTTGAACATTAAATAATGCATATCCGCTGCTACCAAACCAAATAATTGGGTCATTAGGATCACAACCCGGATATGTTATTATGCCACCAACAAGCTTTGCTCTAACTGTTTTAAGCTTGTTAGTTGGTCCTGCCATTAGATTAAGATTGACATATATGGGTTTTTCTTTTGTAACAACTGCCATTTAAATCAACTTATATGAAAGATATTTACAAAAATATATATGGCAAGGAAAACCAACAAGAGTATCTGAATGTACCATGCAAGGAATATCCCAATATTAAACGAAACTATCTGACAATAACCCAATACTCCGCGATTCATGAATGTTGCAGTAATAAGGTAAGCCTGAATTGTATTGCATGCACCAGTCTTTGCTAATAGATTTAAAAAGATACTTGCTTTTGAATTTAAAAATATTGGATAATAAGCTACTGTTATTAAACCCGTGATTATCAATGGAACTAAGAACAGAGCCAAAATTCTGGCGCTATCCTGGGTCATTGCGTCGAATACTTCACGAAAACTGTCTGCTATTCCTTCAAACATTTAATCACTTTTGTGGTCTGCTAAATATACTACCAAAGTCAATTAGGGGTTTGTGTGCAGATTCGGTATGAGCAAGCTCTGACCTTTCACTTACGCTAGTCTGCTTCTGCTCTATTACTGCCCTGGCTTCCATTATTTTTTCAACTGCAGCCATGTTCTTACCTTTGCTGTAGGCAGCCAGAATGTTCATAGCCAGCGACGTCATAATTGAAGTAAGAAAAGGAACGTTGAAGACTTGTGGCAAAATCTTAAGATCTGGATCTTGCTTGAGCCAATCAGCATAGTTATTAATGTTAGAGAGAAAGCCACCGACAATACTAATTGCGACGTTAGTCGCTGCATTAATAAGTCTCTGATCTAAGCTTGCGTTTGCAGCAACATCAGCAGAGCTTTTACCATAGTTGCCTGTAGAAATATTTGAGTTAATGTTGGCTTGAAGCTGACCAAAAATAAAGCTAAGGCCTGTGCGGCTTGCTAGAGGGTGCCAATCAACTGGCTCAGTAAAAGTGAATTCATGTTTATGCTCTGGCGTGCCTTCGCAATAACGATAAGTTCTATCTTTGTGAATGTTTTTTATTGCACCACACACCGAGCATTTATAGTATTCACTGTTCGGCATAATTTTTTTAGTTCCTGTTTCTGGGTCAACCTCAAGCCTTCCATCCCAAAAGGTATTTGCTATGCTTTCTATTAAGTTGTCGTCTAAGAAAAAGAGAACATCTATTATACCTTGTTTTTCTGCAGGAGTAGTGGTAAGGGAAACTGTAGTATTGCCTTGCGTAGTGTCAAATGTTACTGGGTTCTCAAAAGCAGGCTCCCCACTGTCCATCGTAATACAATATGTTTGCGAAAATATATAAAGGTTTCGTTTTTGTGATTTTGCTAGAAATGGGGTATTTTGCAAATTTTAGAGCTGTGTGGTTGTTTATATTATATAAGCCCTCGAGAACTTTGCAACCCCCAACCCTAAAATCTACTCTTTGAGCAAAAGAGTAGATGATTGTAATACACAAATTTAGACTATAATAAATATATACATAAGCAAGGTTTAAATACTTATTACATAAATATATATGTATGAATTGGAGTGATAAAGTAAATTATTTATCTTTTATGCTTCAAGGTATGGTGCGGTGCGGCTGGGCCTGGTGGCGTAAGGTGCGGTTGGGCCAGGTGGGGCAGGGCGAGGCGTGGTGTGGCGTGGTAAGGTATGGTCTTATAATACTTAAAAAGATGATAAATTGAATGCTTTAAATATTATGCTTCGTGGTATGGCATGGTCAGGCTTAGTATGGTCTGGCGAGGTGCGGTGCGGCGAGGCGAGGTCGGGTCGGGTTTGGTCCTGTATGGCAAGGCGAGGTTTGGCATGGTTTATTATGCTTAAAAAGGTGATAAATTGAACATCAAAATATTACGCTTCGTGGCGTGGTTTGGCAAGATTTTGCTGGGTGTGGTTTGACCCGGCATAGTAAGGCTTGGTGCGGTGCGGTTTGGTTTGGCGAGGCGAGGCTTGGGGCAAGGTTTATTTGCTTTGGTGTTTATGATGTTGAACGGGTGAAAACATGGAAAACGAAATAAAATATCTCGTAGAAGTGAAAGGTGTAAGCCCTTTACTCATGAACAGATTTATACCAGAACAGATAGTAGAAACAAGAGTCAGGCGTGGCAACGCAAAAGATGTAAGCGTCGAAGACAAGTTGTATATGACAGAAGATGGCAAGCCATATGTGCCTAGTGCATATATAAGAAATTCACTAATAGAAGCTGGAAAAGCAGTCCAGATACGAGGCAAAAGAAAGGCAACATACAGCAAGCTGCTGGGCTCAACGCTAATAGTACAACCAGATGTAATATTAATTGATTCCACAAGTGGTTGGGAACCATTCACAACAACTGCAGTAAATCCAGCAACAAAAGGCAGAGTGACAGTTACAAGGCCTATGTTCAAAGACTGGAAGCTTAGCTTTGAGGTAATAATACCAGATGACATCAATGAAGAAGATTTTGCAAAAATCTTTGATGAAGCAGGGCGATATGTAGGCATAGGCGATTGGAGACCAGCAAAGAAGGGAATGTATGGCAAGTTTATTGTCACTAAACTGGTGAGAGAATGAAGACACAATTGACAATAAGCATAGATGCAGAAGTATATCAGCAGTGCAAAGCACAGCACTGCAGCTTTAGCAAAGTATGTGAAGAAGCCTTAAGGAAGTGGCTAGCTGAGCAGCAAAACCAACAAAATCAGCAAACCCAACAGCAAACCCCAGCCTGATTGCATGAGCCTTAGCAGCAAGCTTACAACTTTGGTCCTGGCCTTTGCTATTGCATTACAAGTTTACTTTCAGATAAGCTATGTGTTACAAACCAGCCCAGCTATGCCCTTCATGGAGCCAGACAACTACATGTATCTCCTTTTTGCACAAATCTCTTTAAACAACACTTCTCTAAACGCAAGCAATATATCAAACCCCTACCTGATCGGCGCTCCTAGAGGCTTCTTTGAGCACCTAGGGCTTTACCAATTGCCTGTGCTTGTGGCTAGGCTCACGGGCTTGCCTTTGGTCTGGGCTTTTAGGGTAATTCAAGGCGTTGTTGCTTTGTGTATATATTTATTTGTAATATTTTTTATAAAAAAGATTTTAGATAATACTTATTTGTCCAAAACATGGAAAAATCTAGCATACACAATTGGAATTACAGTGCCATTTCTTATGCAATACACTGAAATAATAGAATGGCGTGGTAGCGAATTTATAGAACTGCTTAGCTTGATCACAGTTTATTTCCTTGCAGATTTATTTACCCAAAAGAAGGGGGGTGGGGTATTGCTTGATCTCACAGCAATAGGCTTGGCTTTGGGCTTTGGGTGGTGGGTGTGGAGTGGATGGCTTGTGCTTCCAGTAGGCCTTGGGCTTGTGGTCCCGCTAGGTTTGGGGTATAAGTATTTCATTGCAAATAAACCAGAAAGGATAAGGTATGTTGCAATTGCCTTTATAATAGTAATAATTTTTATTTTTATTTTCTTCAGACAAGTAGAATTTGGCTTTGCATGGGCTCTTTCAAAAATAGGAATTGGTGGCATCGGTTCAGTTATAGAATCAAATCCATTGAAGCTTGGTGAAGCAGGTGCTTTAAATTACTCAAACGGCCTGCTTGCTGTTTTAGCTATGCTTTTCTTTGGAGCTATAGCTTTATTCACATTCTTAGGCAAAACTTATTTTATTAAAGATAAGCAGAAGTATGAATATTTACTGGTTTTGATTATAGCCATGGCCATCGCACTTTTGCCTTTAGCCATGGATTATATTAGGCTTGTAAGCTTGGCTGCACCCTACTTAGCTGTACTTTATGCCTTGGGCTTTGTGGGCTTCTTTACCTATTTTATTAAGACGGGAAGTAATAGGATTGTATTAAGCATTGCGATATTCTTGTTTTTGATAGGTAATTTTGTTGGAAGTTATATGTTTTATTTAAGTGAGGTATATCTTTATCATTATACCAATCCGCAAGAGCTGATGTGGGTAGGTAACTACTTAAGAAATTATACAAACAACACTGTGTTTGCATACTACGGTTATGGCGATTGGCTTGAGCAGTATGCACACGTTAAGGTTTATACAGACACTATTCAAGGATTAAATCCAACAACAATAGAGGAAGATAATAAGGTGTTTTATGCAAATAGTAGCGAAGCGTGTGCACTGCTACAGAAGGTAGAGCCCAAGCCAGACTTTGTGCTTGTAAGCAAAGCAATGCTCAATGTAAGCCTATTTACAAACGCCATGAACCAGAGCATAATAAAAGAGCCTTTGACTTTAAGTAAATGCAGCAAGCTGGTTTATAACCAAAGTGGGTTTTATTTGTTTAGGTTTTCTTAGATTTTTTAAATCGTTTCTTTTTTGACTTTATACTCTTAATTTCTTCTTTTATGGTGATATAAAGATATATTACCACTAAAATATTTACGACTACTATAAAAGCCAGCAGTCATTGGTACAACAAATATAAATGCAACAATTGCCAAATCAACCATGGCATCTAGTAGCTTCATTTTATCAACCGATTAAAATTTTATTCCATGACCAAACTATAAATATGCCTTCAATTACGGCAATAATTGCTATTATAGGATTAATTAAAGAATGGGTTCTTAAGGTAGAAGACACATAAAGTAATACCCCAAGTACATATAATGCCACGCCAATTATATAAAATACCATATCAAACATTAAAGTAGGGTTAGAATATGAATCTATTTCTATCTGATTATTCATTTTATCTCCTTTTTTATATCTTTGATATCTCTTTTTAAAATTTTGTATTCAAAAAACAAAAGCGCAGCAAAAGCTGAAAGGAATACGCCCGCTATAAAGCCTTTCATATACAAAATATTGTGAACAGCATATACCAAAGCACTAATTACAAAAATTACAAATATTGCTATAAAGAACAGGTAAGATATAACAGCAAAATGAATCAAAAAAGTTGCAAGTTGTTCTGTCTTCATCTTTTCACCTTTAGAAACAAAAGATAAATATGCTTGCCGTCTTTAGCCATGTAATGCTTGTATCCCTGCTTGGCTAAAGGTGCATAAGCACCTATTTGCAGGTCATGGGCTGGCTTAAAGAAATAAACGCCAGCCTCCCTGCCTGCATAACTTTGATTTATGCTTGGCATCAGCTCACCTTGTAAACTGCGTATCTACCTTTTTCATCTCTGGCTATGTCTACTGTTTTTATGCCCTGCTTTAGAAGGTCTAAGAGGCGCTGCGCCACCTGGCTCTTTTTGCTTATGCTGAAGAACTTGGCTTCGCCGTTTGGTGTTTTTTCTACAACCTCAAAATCGAGCTTATCGCTCTGCCAAGGGCTTCCTGCTTCGTTTGTGCCTTGAGCTCTGCGCTCATATACATTGCCTGTTAGAGTTATGGTTTTGCGTTCGCCATTCTCTATGCGCACAAAGCGGCTGTTGGCTTGAGCTTGGGCACGAGCCTGAGCCACCTGGCTGAAGGCCTCATCTAGGCTAAGCTGACGCCTTTCGCCGCTACTTTGGCTTTGGTTTAGGCTTTCCATGTTTTTTCACCTTTTTCTTTTTCAAGATATTTCTTTGCCTCATCTAAATAATCTAAAGCTAAGTAAACTAAACCAGTATAAATAATGATAACCAATATAAATAAGGGAAATGGAAAACTAAGTGGAAAAGTAACGACCACAACAAAAGTCCATAAACCAGTCAATATAAGAAAGAAAAACGGTGCACCTTTTACTTTTATTTCTTCAGTTATTATTTTTTTATTCCATATGCCCTTCAAAGGCATCATATCATCATAAAATATCCAAAGCAAAAGGGCTAGTATTACACCAACTGCGGCGTTCAATAAAATAGAATAGGTATTTAGTCCAATTTTTAGAGAAGCGGCCCATAAAATATCGTATAAGAAAGCCACTAAAATAGAAGAAATATATTCAAATAGATTAAAATCTTCGAAAAGATCTATTATAATAAGAGCGCCTAAGAAAAAAGGTATTGCAAAATAAATATTGGCTTTAGCAAGGCCGACTGCCATAAATGCACCTGCAAGCCAAATAAGAGAAATTAAGTTCCATATATACCAATATAACTTCTCCTTTCTTTTTGCTCGAGCCGCAGAAACAAGTTTTTTATTTTTAGTTTGGTATTTCATCTATATCGCCTTTTTTCTCAAAACCATTCTTAAATTCTTTAAATTCATAAATTACCCCAATTGAAAAAGCCAATATTAAACCAACCATTAAGTTTATTAAAATTATATATGCGTTTAAGCCCAATTGTATGGCAAAAACCCACAAAAGGCTATATATAGTTGTTATTATAACAAACAAGAAAAAGTTGGAGACGCCTGTTTTTCTAGTATAAAGAGCAACTACAGTTATGAAACCACTAGCCATAGCATAAACATTTAGTGTATTACCTAATAATATATAAAATATAGAGATCGAAATAAAAACCCAGAGTAAAAAGTCTAATATAACCCAGTGCTTTCTTTTCCTCTTTTCTAATTCTTTTTTTAATTGTTCTGTCATGTTCTCATTTTTTAATAGTACCACAGCATAAGCCTAAAGCTGTAAACAACCACAGTTTGGCTGTCGCCATCGACTTCGAAGGCATCCTGCCTGCTGAGCCAGGCTAGGCTTACGTCTTGCCATTTATAAACCTGCTTTTTGGATAATTTATAAGACATTATATCACAAACATTTTTACTTCATCAAGAGCCTCTTTTAGTGTCATCCCTTTCATCGATTCAAGTGGTTGAGCATAAACAATTTTTTTATTTATAAGTAAATTATCTTCATCATCCTCATCTGAAATGAAAATGTTTTTAATTCCTGATTTAAGCTTGGCATTATTTAGTTTTATTATAAAGTAAAATTCATAAACATCCGTACCCACAACCAAAAGTGGTCCTTTTTGGTGTAACATTATATTATGTTTAACTTCGCTTAGTGTATCTCCAATAAAACCCATTTTCCACCGTCCATGTCGAGTAACCAAAACAGTCGCATACATTTTACCACCTTCTAACATTAGTCTTTTACATAAGCTGCTAACCAAAAACTAACTTCTTCTCCTTCTTCGTTCCTTGCTGTTATTTTTACTGCCTCGTCGGTTGCTAGGCTTATCGTTACGTGTTCTGCTCCAAGCATCGTAGCTACTTTAAAGAATTTCATCAACTCGTCTGTTCTATAAGTCGCTTTGGCCGTGTGCTTGACTTGTGGTTCTTTTGTGTAAATTCTTGTGCCAATTTCGAAGGCAGAAATGCTTTTTGCATGACCGCCTGTTAGTTTTTTCATTCACCCACCTACTCTTTTAATGCTTCTTTTACTTCCCCCAACACTTCTTTAAAGCATTTTTTACAAAGCCCCTCGCGTTTTGCTAGAACCTTATCGAATATACTAGCACGGTCTGTGTCGAAAACCGCAATCATATAAAGACTTTTTACTTCTTTTCCACATCTATCACATATATATTTTATTGCCACATTAATCACCCATTTTGCTTTGGTTAGGGCTTGCCCGGGCCTCAGCCATATCCAACAGCTTGTTTATTATGCTGTCGTATGTGTCTGTCATTTTGCTGAAGGCCTTGAGCCTCTGCCTTGTGGAAAGGCGGATTGCAATCGTAACCAATTGATCGTCGTTCATCTTATCAAGCCTCATTTATAAGATATATCAAAAAGATTATTGCAGCTGACAAACACCCAATATAAAGACCCAAAAGCATAGCATTAGTTAATGTAAGGTTAAGATATGTGTGGAAAAAAATAATAAAAATGGCGAGCATAGTCAAAGCCATTGGCAAAAGAAGTAAAGTCTCTTTTTTCATTTTATCACCAATTATATATTATTACTTTTCTTCCCCTTCACCCCTACCATCGCCAGAGCCTTGGGCCTCAGGCCCGGGCCGGGCCTTGGCCGGGCTTTGGCTCTGCTGCTGGGCTTTATAGTTGGCAAGCATCTGATCATAAGGCGTTGAATAGTTTGCTTTTTCTTTGAGCCAGCGGTAATAGCCTGTAGGAGTTAAGTGAAGCATCTTTGCTTCCAACTTAAACTGCAGTGGAAGGCTTACGGCAACCTTCTTTTCGATTTGATTTACTTTTCCTTTAGGCATGTTTTTCACCTTTTTTGCTGAAGCCTTTTCTAAAGGCTTCACCCGCGCGAAGCGCGGCTTGGGCAAAGGCTTTGGGCTTTGGCCTGGGCCTTTAGCCATGTTATATTGTATTACAAATAAATATATAAACCTTTCGTTTAATCTTAAATTTACCAAGTTTTTGAGTCAAAATCCATATAAATTCAATATCTAAATTAGATATTTTACTCTCGTAAATATTTATATATTATCGTCTATATATTTTATTTTTAATTTTTTATCTTTTTTAATTTAAAAAGTTGGTAAATTTAATCTTAAAGAAAAGATTTAAATACTTTATTATACTAATATAAGATACAATGTAATACAAGAAAAGAACAAAAAGGCGATACAATGCGTTTGGGTGCAGGTGCTAAAGAATACTTATATACTGAGGTTGACGCAAAACACAAATTCCTATATACTGCTGGAACACTTTACGAGCTAATGCCAAATGGTATTTATACTAAAGCAGAAGATCACCAAGTAGAGAGTTATCTAACAAGCCTATCACTGAGGGAATTCGGCATGGATCTACTTAAGCGCTCAGAGAAAGCTAATTTTGTTGACTATATAAAAAGTAAATATTTTGTGCGCTGGGAGGACGTACAGGTAAAGCAAAACAAAAATCTAATACCATTCAAAAACCTTGTTTTCAATATAGCGGAGTTCAAAAAAGAGAACATTGAGGATATGGCGGCACACTACTTCTTCTTTCAAATACCTCACAATCTAAACGAGGGAATGCTCATTGAAAGCCTAGACAAAAACTATGCACCAGAAGTTGCTCTCAAAATTTTTGCCCCTAAAATATATCAATTCTTCTCAGATATAGTCGGCGAAGATAAGGTTATGTTGCAGCTTGCCAAGATCGGCTACACTTTTTACCCAAGCAACCCATTCAAGCTCATGTTTATGGAACTTGGTCCTAAGGATGCGGGTAAGACCACCTTCCTTAAGCTTTTTGCATATATTGTGGGTGAGCGTAATATCTCAAATATCTCGCTACAAGACTTAGCTGACTACCGCTTTGCAAGGGCGGAGCTTTGGGGAAAGCTGGCTAATATATACGATGATTTACCAATAACAGCTATAAGGAATCAGGGTATAATAAAAATGATTAGTGGAGAAAGCAGGATAGACGCACCAGTCAAAATGAAGCAGGAAATACAGAGCTTTGTAAACACTGCGAAGAGTATATATACAACAAACCGCCTGCCGTATGTCTACGACAGCACTGACGAAGCGTTCTTCTCTCGCTGGATTATAACAAACTACCCTAACCACTTCCAGAGAAATGATGGCTTTTATTCCAGCCTCATCTCTAACGAGCAGGAGATTGAAGGCCTTATCGTAGCAAGCCTTCTTGCGCTCCGCGACCTTCTGGCCAGGCGCTTCAGCTTTGAAGACAAAACGCAAGAAAATATGGAGCTTTGGCAGAAGCAGAATAACAATATATATGCTTTTATAAGTGACTCTATTAAAGCAGGCACATTTGAACTGGATAAGGATTTAAAAATAGAAAAAGATGAACTCTATAATGCTTATGTGAGCTACTGCAATGATATGGAGATTGATGCAGTTACAAAAACTAAGTTTACACAGGAGCTGCAAAGACTTTTCAACATAAGTACAACAAAATTCCAAAAAGATGGGAAATTGGTTTGGGGCTATGCGGGAATTGGCGTTAAAACAAGCATACAAGCCAAGACCTCACCACAAGCCACAATAAATACCGCACCGCAAGAAAACGCTGAAAAAACGCAATTAAACGCAAAAGACGGGCAAATACGGTTGGAAGCTAAAGTTGCTTATGATGATCCAGAAAAGAAGGTTATCTGCCCGCGCTGCGGTAAAGCAGTGGGTAGACTCTATGAATATGCTGGGCAGTGGCTCTGCGTTGATTGTCTAAATGTGGTTCAACACCAAAACGATGATGTGTATGGGGTATAAGTATGGAAGAGAAAGTATTAAGATGTGATGCCTGTGGCGAAAAAATTAGAGAGTGTGATGTATGTGGAAAAGGATTGGGGGGTATTGAGTCAATCATTTGCTTTGCAGATGGAGAACACCATTTTTGTTCTAAAGAATGTATGGAAGCATTTTTGGACGACAGTGTAATGGAGGCAGAGACTTATTTAGATGATGTGTGATAAAATGAAACAAAACAAACTTTTATATGCAAGCACTAATGAAAACGGTGATGGTTTTTATCTCTATCTAGTGCCGAAGGAGAAGCGTAGGTATCATGATTTATATTTATTAAAGATATGTGGTAGTATTAAAAAGAATAAAATTGATTTATATTTTCTAGAGCGTGAAGCTTTAGAATTGGCTGTGGTGTTGCTGAAAGGCATATTAAATAAAAAAGAAATGAGAAAATGATACTCCATAAGGGTGCTGTGGCTAAATTGCAATCAACTGGTCGCCTTGCCACAGCACCGTGGGGAAGGGTGGTATAGATGCTACCTAAAAGCGAAATAATAGAACTTTATAATGGCTATAAAGCTAAATATGAGCAGCTTAAAGGTAAAAGAAATAACGATATCGGCTATGTTTCAGAGCGTGTTGTAGTCAAGTGGATAATAGAACTGCTGGAGAAGATTTTGAATGATGATATAACAGTAAAAGGCAAAATAGAAAAGAAGGTAATGAAATGATAAATGTAGATATATTCAAATCTTTAGCAATTTTCTGCTGGTTGAGTTTTACAATCTTTTCTTTGATTGGATTATATGCTCTCCTAAGTTATAAACCAAAATATTCAATAAAAAAAGCAAAGAATGTGGAGTTTGTCTTGGTTTCAATAGCAAGCAAATCAGTAAAAGCATCCTTATTTGAAAGCCTTGACAATTTAATCCAACGCTTTGATAGTGAATATCCAATACACATCCTTATAAATGAAGGTGCAGAACTCAAAGAAGAAATTAAAGAGAAAATAGCACCATACAAAAATACTGACATAATTGAAGTCCCAAGCACATATAACCAAAATTTAATAGGAAAAGGGCGGGCTATATCATACTTTATTAAAAAAATTGTTAAAACAAGAGAGCAAAATTGGTTTGTTTTCTTAGACGATGACAATCTAATATTAGATGACGAATTTCTTTACGAAATACCATATTACGAGAAAAAAGGCTATGTTGTTGCAAACCCTATTCTGGTGCCAAGAAAAGGAAAAAATACATTCACATTTATAGCCGATTGGATAAGGTATTTTGATGATCTAATGCTCTTCAAATTCTTTACAGGAGTACTTAAAAGACCGTTGCTTGGACTTCATGGAGAGCTTCTAACTGTCAAAGGGGAGTTTCTAAAGGAGTCTAAAAGTTATGAAATTAAAAGTATTACTGAAGATTTTGTTTTTGCTTCTGAAGTGGTCGCCAGAAAAAAGTTATCTTGGCAATCAGCTACTAAAGTTAGTATTAAATCTCCTAACAGTATTTGGGACTTTTTCAAGCAGAGGAGTAGATGGTATCGTGGTATTAGCAAACATATTATTAAAACAAGCCCTGAAATGCAATTCTTCGTTATGTGGAGGTTTATATTATGGAATTTAGGCTGGCTTAGTGGTTGGTTGGTTTTTCCTTTATGGTTATTGGTATTTAAGTTTCCAATATGGTTGAGCCTGGCTTTCTGGCCTGGTGCAGGTTACTTCTGGGCTTCATATATTTATGGCGTATATAAAAGTGGTAAATATTGGGCTGTCTTTATTATTCCACTATTTAGTATTACAGAAAATATATCTATATTTATGAGTAGAGATCATAAAAAATTTGAGGTGATAGATAAAAATTAATATATAAAGCTCCATAAAGAAGACGAGGCACTTGTCCTGGTCTATACCAATTCTAGCACCCATTGATATCACCAAAGCCTCGCCTTCGTGGAGAAGAGGTAGATCGAATGGCCCAAAACTACGCAACAAAATACAAGAATGGCGCTGCACGAGAGCGCCGAATAATGAAAAAGCTTGAAAAAGAAGGCTGGTTTTGTATAAGGAGTGCGGGCAGCCACAGTCCGATAGACATAATAGCCATGATGCCTACAGCAGAACACTTAAAACTGCTAGACAAAAAAGCAGAAAAGGAAAAATGGGGTAACGAAGACTGGCAAAGGGCACAAGAGCAGGCCAATAAATTTAGTATTATGATGTCAAATGAGCCAAGTGTAGTTAATGAACAGATAAAAGTAATAGTTAGATTTATTCAAAGCAAGAAATCTGGCTACCTAAGCCCAAAGGAGCGTGCCGAGAAGCATAAGCTTGAGCAGAAGCTTGGCATAAATATAGAGGTAATATAATCGGATGAAAACTTAACTAGGCTTAGGCTGATTGCATGAAGAAAATGTGGATTGTTTTGGCTGGTAGTGTGCCTGTATGCATAAAGAAAGGGGAAATATTTCCAATAACAGCATTTACGAATCAAAGAAAAGACATCTTTGTTCCTGTATTTGATGACTTCCATAAAGCAAGAATCTTCGCCTACAGAATCAAAAATCGTGATATGCTTTTTGCAACAAGCGTCAAGATCACTGAGGTAAAATTTTATGAAGGCAATCAAAATAGGTAGATTGTATGAATGTTATAATCCCATTTTTTTCAATCCACCACAAATATATGCTTCCCGACGGCGAAGTTGTGCCTAGTGTAACTCAAATCCTCAATACAGTCATAGCAAAGCCGGGGCTTCAGCGTTGGGCAAACCAGCTCGGCTTGAATAATAAAAATATAAATGACGAAAGCAAAGCAACGCTTGATATAGGCAAGCTACTGCACGCCTATATACAAGCAGACCTTGAAGGTGCAGTTGTAGATGAAGTCGGATACACGCCAGAGCAGATAAGCTTAGCTAAAAAGAGCTTTGCCCAATACCTTTGCTGGAAAGATGGCAAGCAGATAAAGACAATAAAGACAGAATATATGATGGTTAGCGAAAAATATGAGTATGGTGGCACTATCGATGCGTTACTTGAGATTGATGGTGAACTTACACTTTTAGATTGGAAGACCAGCACTCATATAAGTTTAGATTATAAATTGCAGATTGTTGCTTATCTATATCTTTTGCAGGAGCAAAATATTATGCCAAGTAGGGTGGGGGTTTTGAGATTACCAAAAACTGATGGTGAATTTGAGTACTATGAAGCTAATGCTAATGCCCATATGCAAAAATATGGTGAAGCTTGGCTTAAAGCTTTAGATTGGTATAAGGCTTTATCTACTCTGCAAGGTGATTAGTTAGAAATCTTGCATACAATTGTGTTATTTTACAAGATTTTATGGCAACTCAATTTTTCATTGCTTGACAAAATCGCTTAAATTTGCTTATTTAAATGCAAAATTCAAAACCTTCAACGGAAAAGCAAAGAAATAAGCAGAAAGCGCAGCGGAGCGCTAGTGCGGTCACTGCGCTTCTCCATGGCCCTGCGATCAGCTTACCTGGAGTAGGGTGTCCGCACCAAAGAGCTCCAACAGCACGACAATGCCGCCAATTATGAAGACAAGGTTCACAATTGGGGTTATTGTCGATATTACGCTAGCCAACGTGCTCACACTTACGTATGAGCTGAGGTTGGCCGTCGCTGAGTTGAGGCTCGCTAGTGCCAATCCAGTCGCAGTGAAGATAACATCTACGACTAGAATGCCTACTGCTATTACTGCAAGGTCACGGATGGCCCTTTTTATGTCTGCCATCCCATCCCTCTAATGTAATATAAGTAAAGCAAAACTATAAATACCTTTCTTTAGCTTTTGACTGCGGCGGTTACGGCAATTGCCAGATCAACAAGGCTTGCTATAACTAATATTGTTGGCATATTTGCCCAGAACAAGAACAGCAAGTTGCCACTATTGCCTAAAGTATTGTATATTGTTATCATTTTTGCTGTGGCTACAAGATAATGGCTTATAAAAATAGCTACAGCAGTATATATAAATAGCCATACCACGCTAACCACAGCGCTAAGCGGTGAAGCCTTAAAGAATGCTCCAAGCATCCACGATACAACTATTAAAATAATTACAAAAAATACACTTAAGCCTACAAGAAACTTCTCCGTTCCACTAAACATAATTGTAGCGCTTTGCACATTATAATAGCTTGGTATGCCTGCAGTTGCGTTTGCTATATAAGTCATTCCAGTAATACCAACATAGCTAAGCGTAAGCATAAGCAAGCCTAAGGCTGAAGAAACTACGGCAACTGCCCAAAATATATCAAGTGTTGTCATGCTATTGCCCTCATGGCTTCATACTGCTGCACAATCTCAATATTCCTAAGTGCATTCTTTATATCTGCATAATAGCTTACCATTTCCCCGCTATCCCAATGCAGAAGCTGTTGTACAAGCCAAGGTGGATACCTATGCTCCACTATAAGACTAAAAGCCTTCAAATGCCTTAGCATATGCGGGGTTAAGTAACCTTCTACAACTTCTTTTTTCTCTGGATCATAAAGCATTGCTTTAAATATCTTAAATCTCTTATTAATGTCATTAAACATATTGCTTTGCTCTTTTTCATAACGCTTTAATAACTTCTCCATACCATAGTTCCTAAACCTCGGCGGAAGCAAAGGCGTAAAGTCTATAGTTATGTTATTCCTTGAGCCTAATAGCTGGTAAAAGAAATTCCTTTCCCATTCATTCTGCGTCTGCCAAGGCGTAGTAACCTCTCTCCTATAGCCCAGAGCCTTAAGCCCATGCCCAAGCCCCCTGTGCTCCTTCTGCTCTCTCTGGCTCTTCAGCACCTCGCCGCAGGTCTCGCAGAACTTTGCCTTAGTCTCAAAGTGCTTAGCTACAGCGCTTGTAACATAAAAATAAGTATGCTTATTATAAACCTCTTTTTCTATTACAACTTTGCGTAGAAATGGCTCAATGCGCCTCATGCCTGTAGCCATAAGGAGTGCAGAATACTTAAAGAAAAGCTCTTTATTCCTTCTATCTTCTTGCATATTAATCATAGCATTAAGCTGGATTTGATAAAGTTGTTTATCAATATCATGCATGTTTGCCAAAGTCCATTTATTTCTATGTAATTGCATTATTCCTCACCGGGGTTTACAAACAATGTTATAATAAAGAACAATGCTATAGAGATCATTTCAAAGGTTGCAAACCAACCAACGGTGGTTAGGCTGCCCAGCATTTCCACATAAGCAAGTGCAGTATATGCTATGCTTATTGCAAGCAGGTTGGTCCTTGTGTTGATATTAGTTCTTGTATCTATAATATACATACTTAGCGCCATAAGGAACATTGTCACTGCTGGGAAGAACCATGGTATGTTGCCTATTACTATATTCGGAAAGTTATTTGGGTTGCTTGGAATAGTGACATTCCATGGAGTAACATTATTGAGATTTGTATAGAACTGAAGCATAATTAAAGCCAAACCAATCATACTATCCACTCTTCATTTGATACTTTTCAATTGCACTTACACCCATAAGCAGCATTGATAAAAGCATATAAGCATAAAGCAGACTAATACCAACTTTAAATACACCCACCAAGAACGCAGGCAAACTATAGCTCATTCCTATTAATATAAAATTCATTGACACATAATCAAGATAGGGTATCATAACTATATCTTGCATCACTGTGCCAAAACCTTGCAAAATAAAAGCAAAAGCCTGAAAGATTGTTGGATTTGCATAAAAACTACCATTTGTGCTTAGCAAGGTTGAGTTTAACCCAGAAACAGAGCGCAAAAACTGGTCTTGAACATAAAGTGAGGTATTATTCATTTGTGTAGAAAGATCGGTTGCATTTATATTTGAGCCTTGCATAAGTATGGGTGGTGGGGTGGGGGCAGTGCCTAAGATAAGTGCAAACATAGGTAATACAAATGCCATTATCAAGCCAGCTTTAATAATGCTCCCTAAATTAATATCCACCCCACATCACCTTGTCTTTATGCTCCATATTGATACTAATGCTTCTAAAACTATAAATACTAATATGGTATTAATTCCAATTGCTTCTAATCCTATGAATGTTATGAAGAACATACCTGCACCCATGAGCATAGTAATGATAAGTGGCTTGCCAGTCAATACACCAATAAATATAAGTGCCAGCATCAAGATAAATGCAATAAACCCAGCAAGCGGTGTTGAAAGTGCTGCTTTTGGAAATAGTAGCTGGCCACTGTTTACTACAAATACAGGGTCTAGGTTTCTAAATGCATAACCAACAATTTCATAGCTGTATGTTCCATTTACAGGAAGTGTTGTGTTATAAGTAAATGCAGAGCTTGTGAAATTCTTTTCTAATATAAGCTGCTCTGCGCCTAGAACGTTTGTTTGGTTATAGACATAAAGCGTATACTTATACGTCTGGCTTGTAGGATCGCTTGCAGCACAGAATAGCTTCCAAGTCGTGGTATTTAATGTGCATGCTCCAGTGGCTTGTGTTATATTATATATTACTGCTTGGTTTGCTCCATTGGTTAAGGTAAGGTAGGTTGGGTTTGTCGGGCTTACAAAGCTACCTTTAAAGTAAACATTCTTGCAGTTTGGCGAATATATTATGTATTGGTATTCCTGTCCTGTAGTCTCTAAAGGCACAGCCATAGGCAGGCTTGGTGGTATAACCAGGCTCTCAGCCCTTATCGGGCTCGTGCCTTTCAACTCATTTATAAACAAAATATCTTGTGCCGCACTTGTTCCTGCAGAAGTATAAACATAGAAGCTATATTTTGTGCCGTTTGTATCTGGCAAGCCAACTGTATAAGTAGCACTCTGTCCATTAGCTACTGTGCTTGGGCAGAAGAGCTGTGTAAGTGAGAAGAAGTAAGGTTTTGTTACCGTGCCATTCAGCTGGAACATTACATTTGGATTTAGGTAGTTACTTTTTGGTATCATTAAATAAAACCTACTTGAGCTTGAATTTGAAATGTTTTTAGTAAATAGATAGTTGTTGAAGTTGAAGTTTATAAGCCAGCTCTGGTTTGTGGTAATTGAATTAAATGTCTCCTGGTTGAAGGTGGAAATATTTGCTATAACTCTCAAATTTGGATTTATACTGTTTGCTAAGTATACATTGAATGGCGCTATGGTTATACTGTTCTGCACCTTTGGATTATTTGAGTAGTTAAGTATAAAGCTTGTAAATGGATAATTTAGCTTTATATAAGGCGTGAGTGCGCCCGTATTGGCAGTGCTAAATACTACGCCGCTTGTGCCGTTGCTAAACCATGTGGTTTGGTTAAGGCTTATGGCCCAGCTTGAAGGCTTTGCAGTGAAGGTTGGGGTGTGGGCGAGGATTGGGAAATACTGTATAAGTGAAGAGTAATTTATAGCAGAGTTTATATCTGTTCTACTGATATCGATGTATGACATATTAATATAAACTGGCTTACCACCCTGTGTTTCTTGTATCTGAATAGAAGACCAATTAATTATCGTTGGGATTAATGAGAAAGATTGATTTGTTAAAGATATAGTATTTTTTTGGCCAAAAGCCGGCAATAGAATTTGTGTTATATTAAATTTTAAGTTGTTTGCAGACGTAGTTGCATTGAATTTTAAAGGGTAATAGTAATTTGTAGAAAAGAGATTTTGGAATGGTAAAAGCTTTGATTGATAGGTTATTACAAGTCCAGAGCCACCACTTCCACCACTACTGCCCGTATCAAAACCAGCCCCTCCTGCCCCACCACTATAAGAATATGTGCCTGCAGTATAAGAACTATTATAAACAATTAAAATAGATCCCCCACCACTTCCGCCTCCGCCCCCTCCAACACCCTTTGAACCATAGCCATTAGCCCCACTATTACCGTTTGTATTAATAGTTCCAGCAATTACTATCTTACCACCAATTGCCACCCCATAAACTCCACTTGCCCCACTTCCACCATTGCCACCGTTACATCCAACACCACTTCCTCCGCCGGCCGAACTCAAGTAAGCAGGTATATTCTGAAATATTTGAGAAATAAGTGAATATATTGGATTTGGTGCTGATGGAGTTGCACCATTGCCTCCTGCACCACTTCCTCCGCCGGCCCCTCCAGGTGCTAATGTTGAACCACCAGAATAACCACCACTGCATGTAGAAGAACCACCACCCCCACCCCCAGATCCAGCATAAGAAGTGGTTATAGAGCCACTAGCTCCCACGTTCGGGTTATTTCCACCAGTTATCGTTCCTTTATTGTTGAATATACCTGTAGTCTCCATCCAATATCCATTCTCTGTTACTGTCACTCCAGGATTTATCGTTATATTACCTATAACCACTATGTCTCCGCTAAGTGTTGTGCTTGCCGTATAGGTTAAATTGCCTACACAAGTTCCCGAAGCCATATTATTTGTGCATGCAGGTATTGAAGTAAGGACTAGCCCTGGTGGCACCAGCGTCTTTTTTATCATGCTGCTTGTCGCATTAGCATAGTATAAATTCACGGGCACATAAACACCATAACTCATGCTTATGCTATTAGCAGTGTAGTTTGCATTGCCCAGGCTGTTGAAGGTTAAAGTCCACGAGCCAACAAAATAAGGCGCATTATAAGTTAATACGCCGTTTGTTGAGCCCACCTGCACATTGTTAAGCCATAGGTTTGCGGTGAGCTGGTTGTTATGCGTCTTTATCGTTGCAGTTGCCGTCTGGTTTACGCCACTATATTGTAGGTTGCCTGTTGTTATGCCCGTAAGGCTTAGTGTGTATGTGCTGTTTTTATTTATTGCTAAAGTAACATTTGCAGTTTTTGCAGTGTAGTTGGCATTACCTGTTGTATTGAATACGAAGGCGTAAGTTCCTGCAGTTGCACTACTCGTATAACTACCTGAAGTTGTGGTTGAAGCAACTGAGGCTTTGTTTAGGTATAATGTTCCTGCAAGTTGATTGTTGTGTGTTGATAAACTATATGTTGCTTTTATACCTGTTCCATTGTAGGTATAACTTGCACTTGGCGTTGTTGCAAGATTTAATGAATATGTGCTATTCTGATTAATTGTTAAAGTAGCTCCAGCCGAAGCTATGCCAGCTGTTATATCATTTGCATAGAAGTATGAATATGTGCCAGCGCCCAGGGCAAAGGCGTTGAAGGTATAGGTTGCTGTGCCAGTGCCTTCGGCTATGTGCGTGCCCAGGCTTGGGTAGTCTATGGCACAGGTGTCGGTGCTTGATGGGCAGGTTGCGGTTATGGTTATGCTCTGCCCGTAGGTGGCTGGGTTGGGGCTTATGGTAAGGCTTACGGGGGATTGCTGGACAGAGCCGAAGCTTACGCTTGGCATAACGCCGTTAGGCGGGTAGGCACGGACTATAAATCCATTCCAATATGTTATATAGCTACTTCCTAAAGCATCTCCAACTAATCCTAAATAATTGCCTTTATTTGCAATTGAAAAAGCAGAGGAACTTGTTGCTGTGCCGAAAGTTCCAAGTAAATTACTTACTGAACCAATATACGCGTAAGCACTTGTTCCCGAAATTACAATATCATATTTATACCATGTATCAGTTGTTTCTGAAAGTCCTGTAGAAGGAGCATCCCACGATGTCCATGATGATGTAGTGGCTAATCCAGAATAATAGATGCCTCCTCTTCCATCTAATCTTGCCATTTGCCCTGCTCCAGTACTATTTGTTAAGAAGAATAAATCCCCAAGACCTGTTGTATAAACATCAAAAGATATAATCTCATTTGTTGATAAACCATTAATTGCAGTGTAAAGATAGTCGCCACTCGCACTATTTGCATATAATGCATTAGTAGTGGAATAATGAGAACCAGAAGGTGCAGAAGTTGTTTGCCCAGCAGTTCCACTGATAGTCCAACCTGTTGTTGATGTTGGATTAACGTTATAATAAATGAACACGCTCGCTCCATCATCATACTGTGCATATGTGCTTGATAACTGAGGAGCTTCTCCTATTCCCGTTGTACCAGAACTTGAAAGAAGATTAACACCAGGTTCAATCTTAAGGTAAATAACAACATTTGAATTTGCAGGAATGCCTTTTGCAAGCTTCACCCATGTTACAAGTGTATTACTATTATTTGCCTCTATCCATGCAGGTATTACCGTACCGTTTGCATAAGTATATTCAAAATCTGCAAAAGCACCATTATAGGTTAGAGAAGAAGATAAACTCTTGCTAATATTTATCATCTGCTGGAATGGTGCAGGCGTTGCTGAGGATTGCGAATTTATTAGTGTTATAGGTATTGGATTTAGGTTGGCAGGTAAGTCGGCAGGTGTTGAATATGTTGGAGAG
>Ga0080003_1000321_pt1 | contig 32918 bp, 25 predicted proteins | sample JossMetagenome_FD_69206 | JGI IMG/M metagenome (GOLD analysis project Ga0080003, IMG submission 69206) | Hot spring microbial communities from Joseph's Coat, Yellowstone National Park, USA - JC2_E (SPADES assembly) (version 2) | ecosystem: Environmental > Aquatic > Thermal springs > Hot (42-90C)...
TGATCATCGCTTACACAATTTTGCTGGCGCCGATAAACTTTTTGGCTGGCAATTCATCTCCTCCCTAAAGGTCGGAGCTTTCTTGCTCATATGTTGTAAGACGCAGCTTTGAGATCCGTGAAGATCGGAGGCAAGGCAAAGCCTCATGCGCTCAAAGAGGCATTGTCTAAAAATCTTGCCCGGTCTCATCAGAAGGAAGCGCTTTTTAGCCAAGGCCACTCAGCCGAGGATTGAAAGCCGTCTTCGTTGAGGATAACGAGGTCGAGCAGCTCGTAACCATGAGGGAAATAATGGAGGTCGTGGAGGAGGGCTTCAGACAAAAGTCGAGGGGAAGCGTTCAGATGCCTCCAAAATCCTACGTCTTCTTTCCCGAGTTCCAAGGAGACCTGAGGGTCATGCCAGCCTACGTCCCATCCATGGGATCGGCAGGTGTGAAGGTGGTCACGGTGCACGTCAGAAACAGGGAAAAAGGGCTCCCAACAGTGCAGGCCACCACGATCCTGGTCGACCCCTCCGACGGATCCATGACTGCCGTGGTGGAAGCATCCATCCTCACAAGCATGAGGACAGGGGCAGCCGGTGCCATCGCGGTCAGAGAGTTGGCAAGAAGGGATTCCAAGATGGTAGCCTTCGTGGGCGCAGGCATCCAAGCGAGGTATCAGCTGCTCGGCATCAGCCAAGTGTTCCCCAGCATGGAGGCCAAGGCCTTCGACCTTTACCCGGCCGCCTCAAAGAGCTTTGCCGTGGCCGCCTCCTCCATGGGGATAGAGGTGCAGATCTCCCCGACCGCAGAAGAGTGCGTGAAGGATGCGGATATCGTGGTCGCAACGACGCCATCCACGCAACCGGTCATAATGGACGACTGGATAGCTCCTGGAACCCACATAAATGCCATAGGTGCAGATGCCCCCGGAAAGGAAGAGCTGGATCCGGCCATACTGAAGCGGGCCAGGATAATAGTGGACGACCTCGTCCAGGCGACCCACAGCGGCGAAGTAAACGTACCCATATCCAAGGGCTTGCTCAAGGCGTCAGACATCGCAGGAGAGCTCGGAGACGTCCTAGAGGGAAAGCTCAGAGGCAGAGAGAGCGAAGATCAGGTGACCGTCTTCGATGCCACGGGCCTCGCCATCGAGGATGTGGCAGCTGCTTCGCTGGTGGTCAAAAAGGCCAGGCAAAAGGGGAAAGGGCACCCCGTTGGAGCCGAGCGAAAAGCATTAACATCAGCGGGCCGAAACCCCATGATACTGGGCATCGACGTTGGAGGGACTTGGACCAGGGCAATACTGGCCTCCGAGGATGGTACGGTCGTGGATCGGAGAAAGTTCAGGACGACAACCGATCCCGTGAGGACGGCGCTGGAGCAAGCTGATGCGGCCGGATGGAGCTACGAAGAAGTAGGCGTAGGAAGCATAGGCCCGCTGGATCTGAAACGCGGGATGGTCGTCAGCTCGGCGAACGCCCCATCGAGGGTATTCTCGCTGGCCGAACCGCTGACGGAAAAAGGAAAGAGGTTCTACATAGCCAACGACGGTATGGCAGCAGCCTGGGGGGAGCACGTCTACAGGTATCCAGACGTTCAGAACCTCGTCTACGTGACCCTCTCTTCGGGCGTGGGGGCAGGCGCCATAGTGAACGGAAACCTGCTGCTTGGCAAGGACGGAAACGCCCACGAGGTCGGCTACATGGTCGTTGACCTCGGCTCTGGGGTGCAGTGCTGCAACGGGACGGGCTTCTGGGAAGGAATCGCGGGAGGCAACCACCTGGTAGATGCCTTGAACTACCTCAAGCGGAACTGGGGTATGGAGCCCAGGCAGCCTCCCGTCGCAGCCGCGGACGTCTTCAGGATGGCCTCAGAGGGAGATCCTGCATGCGAGAAGTTCATCAACTACTGGCTCGACGTCACTGCCGCCGGCCTGAACAACGTGGCAGTTGCCTACGACCCAGAACTGATCGTTGTTGGCGGATCTGTAGCCCTGTTCAACTGGGACATCTTCCTCAACGGGGTTGTTGCTAGAATGAGGGGGCACCTCAGGGTCAGGGAGCCCCAGATAGTGAAGGCATCCTTCGGCGACGATGAGACCGCCGTTGGGGCTGTCGCTGTCGTCCACCGGCCTCCCAGTTCCCTGGCCCTCTTTGGGTACCCAAGGCGATCGCGCCTTCACGTCTGCCAAGATGATCACGGAAAGAGCATAGAAGGGAACCGAGAGCGCGAAGCTGAAGATTGGCGATATGGAGTAGAACACCCCAGACAGCGCCTGAAAGGGCGCGCTCACGAGGAGAGGAACGAGCGAGTACATGGCCATCCACCTCCCTCTCAGCTCCGTCGGTGTGAGGTTTCCCTGCAGGGACTGAATCGACGGAGAAAGAAGAGCGCCTCCTATCCCTCCCGTCACGCTCCAAGCCAAGAGGTCCGTCATACCGACGGCGGACACGAAGAACAGCATGCTCAGCGGAGAGAAGAGCGCGGAGAGCACGGCAGCTCTCTTCAGGCCCAGCCTCCTGACCAGACCGGCCGCCGGCATTATCAAGAAGACAGTTGCCAGGGCGCTGAGGGAGACAAGCACCCCGTAGTCGACCGCGGACAACTTCAGCGAACTTATGACGTAGATAGAAACGTAAACTGTGGAGAGACCTGTGGCGATGCTCGCCAGAAGAGTGTAAAGAAGCAACTTCTTGGCCTCTCTGCCTGCCATCTTGTAGGCCCTCAGGATACCAGAAAAGGAGCCCAAGACAGAGCTGAAGCTCCACCTGTCACCGGGGTCCGGACCGCGGTAGGTCTCCTCCAACTTCTTGCTCCTCCATACCGTAGCCACAAGTCCCAGCAAGCCGGAAACAAAAAAGCCGATCTTCAAACCAGTCAGGGTGCCGAACCTCTCAACGAGAAGACCCCCCAGCGGCGGCGCAAGGACCATGGGAGTCGTGGTCACCAGCGTGAAGGAGGCAAAACCGAGAGGCCTCATGGGAGGTTCCAGCGAGTCGTTTATCGTCGCGCTGAAGGCTGGCGAGTAGATCCCAGAAAGCGCGCCCACCGTTATGGGGACTAAGAGGAGCGGCCAAGAGAAGACGAAGACGTAAAGGAACGATGACGCCGCCGCCACGACGCTGAAAACCGCTATGACCCGTTTTCTGCCGTAGGCGTCTGCGATCACCCCGCCCACCGCGTAGGCAAGGGCAGTTGCTAGCGAGCTGAACGCAGCCAAGAACCCAACCAGCTCAACCGGAGTACCCAACGCGTAGAAGAACAGGGAGGTGTAGGGATTCACCAGACCACCACCGATATTCCAAACAGCCGCGCTGAAGGCTAGTACCCATGAGTTGCGCGAAAAGTGAAGATGAAGCAAGGTAGCTCCCTCTTTGAACGGCTTATGAGCCTTGACCTCTTGGGGCAACATGGGCCATCAATGCCGCAAGGAAGGGATGCTAGCCCTGGCTGGGATAGAGCACGCTGACGGAAACGAAGACCAGCAGCAAACCCAGCACCCCGTTGAGCGTCGCGGTCCCTATAAGGACGGAAAAGGCTATGACGACGACAGAATCCATGTTTGCTATCACGTTGACCAGGTTCAAGTTAGTGAACCTTGACGCAGACCTGTTGGCAATCGCCACGCTTTCAAGCTCAAGCTGGAAGCCAAAGACCACAAGGATCCCAGCACCGAGAGAGTAAAGCGATAGCTCAAGGCTGGGTGAAGCAGGCATCAACAGCAAGAAAGCCCCAAAAAGGACCGTCTGGATGAGAGAAGCCCAAAAGGCCTCGGCGCTCGGCTTGGAGAGCATCTGCGCTATGACTGCATAGCTGGCTACTCCGTAAACGAGAGTCAGCGTCAATCCCACAAACAGGATCCATGCGTTAACGGACACTCCACTCATCTCGGCCAGGGTCATCCCGAGCACGGCAAGGAGCACGGCCGCCGTGGCTCTCTTCTTGGCAGAGGTACTCGGTCTATACCTCAGCGCGGTCAGGCCGAAGAAGACGAGCATGGAGCTCGGTACGAACACGTAAGCCGAGTCAAGCTCTGTGTGCTTCATGACGTAGAGGAGTTCCGCGTTTGCCACGAAAAATGCGACCGCCCCAAGCACTATCATCTTGTTGGGTCTTTCCACCCTGCCTCTCGAAGCGATCAGGGAGACAACCGTTCCAATCCCAAAAAGCAAGGTCCCGACCAGCGGGATGCTGTCTCCGCTCCTCATGGCAAGGTCAAGCAGGGTTCCCCAACCACCGTAGAGCAGGGCACTCATAGCCGATATGAGCACCATGCGCTGATGCGGTTGCACGCGGCTTTCCCCTCAAGCTAGACAGCGTGCCTGGGGCCTCTTCCCAGAGAGTGCCTAGAGATCTCAAGCAGTGAAGCGAAGGTCAGAGATCCCGCGATCAGCATTATCAAAACCGCCAAGAATGGGTTGAGGGTAACCCTGTAGTAATAGATGAACGCGTTGGTGACGCTGACCACTATCATTATCGTAGCAGCGTAGGTGAGCCACCTGTCCCACTTCTCGACCTGCTCGTTGTGCTCCAGCTGATTGCTGGATTCCACCAAGCTCATCTTGTCGTTCAAGACCTTCTCAAGCACGTCTATCCCCATCTCCCTGTAAGCGACCTCCAGCGCGGCCCTTACCCCGGTGATTGAGGCAAAGCGCATGGTGTAAAAGAAGTCAAGCTCAAGCGCAAGGGCCCGTTTGAGCTCTGGAGAAGAGAGCTTTCTTTCCTCGGGCCGATTGATCCACGTGCTGACCTCAGCCTCGTACTCCCTCAAGAGTACCACCTGCAACCTCAAGGGCTCGGTGTTCACCATATATTCCAAGACTGGCGATGCCCACTCATAGGTGGCTTGATCAGCCTCTGTTGCCCGCGTGTACTCGGACTCATCTGCGAGGAACTTCCCCTTCATGTAAGAAAGGAGCTCGTCTTCTTTATTCTCGAGAGGAAAGCCAGTTATCCCCTCCACGTAGCTCTGGGGGTTCTCCTGAAACAGCACGAGATTATTGTTGTGCGTTATGATGCTCTTTATACCGCTCAGCATTGAGACGTCTGAGTTGAGCACCCTCCTGACAGTCTTGCCGTCGGCAGTTTCAAACGTCCAATCCAGATCTGCCAACCCGTATACTTCCTCGTTCCTGAGCCCGCTGCTCTGGACGTAGGTGTAGGCGTAGTGGTCTACTATCACTGATTTCCAAGATCTTGCAGAAACTCTCTCCCTGATCCCCAGCAGCTCCAGCAGACCGATGACGAACTCGCTGGTTTCCAGAGACAGAGAGCCGGAGGGGCTCTCTAGCCTTCCGCCCTCTCCGCCAGATCCACGACCTTGCGCGTAGCCATCGATCCTCCTCACCAGATCAATGGTCTGGTGGACGGTCATCTTTGCATCCACGTGCATGAGCAGGAACACGGCAACCGAGCCGTTCTCAAATATCCTGACGAAGATCTCGACGGGAACTTCCCGGGGCAACAGATTGCACGCGAAGCTGAACCCCGAGACCTCCACGTAGATGCTCTTCATGACCTGCTCCTCTGGGAAGTTGTTCAGCTCGGAGCTCAGCAGAAGCACAAGGGGAAGGGAGAGGTTGCTGGTCTGCTGGTGAGCAGAGCCTCCAGCCAAAAGCTGCCTGTCCTTCCGCATGCCGACAGGTATGGCATAGGACAACCTGACCCCGCTGACCTTTCTGGACTGCTCTGAGACGGCGTCGTAGGGCTTCAGAAGATCCAACTTTCTTTCCCCCAAGGCCGTCAGATCAGTCGTGTAGAGCAGCCCTATGGCATACAGCCTGACGGTCCCTGAGCTGTCCTGGGTCAAGCCCTCGCACCCCCAACCGCCGAGACCTCAACAGTCTTCAATGCTCAGGGGAGATACGATGCCAATTAAACTTGACGCAGGCTTAAATTTCGCCCAGCAGCGGTCTCATGGAGGTCGAGTACGCTGAGGTCGGACTCACGCACGCTGACCTCTTGGATCAAGTGTTGAAGCTATACTCCGAGGCCTTCTCGGGGAGACCCTGTGTGGCCCTTCCAAGCTCAGACTTCATGGCATACCTGCGGGAATTCCTGCAGAAAACCGACTTCGTCCCTCACTTGGGAGTATTTCTGACGAATGGACAGAAGCACGTGGTGGCAGTGCATGTTTTTGCGACCTACAGGGAGGGAGCGATCGGCTGGTACCTGATCACAGCTCCGGAAGCAAGGGGCCAGGGCTTGGCCAAGCGCATGCTGAAGGCAACCATCGACGCCGTCAGGAGGGATGTGAACTCAAGAGGCTGGAAGACCAAGCTCTACTACGCGGAGCTCGAGTATCCCTGTTCGCCTTGCTGGTGGGAAAAGATGGGATACACGCCTCTGACGCAGGTCAGGTACGCCCAACCACCGGTGCGGTGCGGCTGGCAAGAAGGATTCAGGCTCGGCGTGATACCGCTCTGGTGCCCACAGGAGATAAGCGGCGACGACGTGCTTTCCTTCGTGAAAACGATATACTCGGAGGAGTACAAGATCCCGAACTTGGACGAGGAGGTGCACTTCCAGCGCGTCAGAGAGGACTGCGAGAAAATGACCCCAATCGAGCTCGAAAACTGCCCCTATTGAGGGCTGTGAGGCGGAAGCAGGGGGCAAGAAACCGTCAAGCGGCAAGCCATCCTTCGATGCTAGGACCGCTTGTAGGGTGGGGATCAGGATGGTGCTTTCTACAGCAGGTCATCTAACACTTGGTCCTCTTTTGTGCAGATGGTGGGGTGCCTGCCCTTTCCGAGGAACTCTGGGTTAACGGCTCTTTACCAGTCATGAAGATGACGAGCAGCACAACGAGCTTAATACTTCCCAAGCCGTGGCGCCATGCTGCTTTGGGAAGATCCATTCTTCGTCGCAGACTTGGCGCTGGTTGCGCTCATACTGATCTTGGTCATCCGCTACGAGCTGACGCTGCATGACATGCAGCTGCAGATGCAGGACTCCATCAGGAGGGCCAAGATGGACTCCACAGAAAGGTCAGCCAGCGTGCTTGTGGGGAAGCTCAGCGAGGAGTTCGCACCAGTCTACCTTTCTTCGGAACTCCGCGTCGACCCGAGAGACTTTCGCCATCTGGGTTCTCCAGTTGATTTCGTGGCATTCAGAGGGCTTTCGGAAGAAGGAAGAAAACCTGTGGACATAGTGTTCATAGAGGTCAAGGCTGGGAAGCCTTCCCTCTCACAAAGGGAACGCCGGGTCAAAGATGCAGTCGAGTCAAAGAGGGTCAGTTACTTCGAGTTCGACATCGGGTCCCTTGCGAGAACGCGCAAAAAGGCCTAAATCCTGACCCCCGTCCTGCCCATGATCTGCGAGGAGGAGCCTTTCAAGAAGTCCAAGGAAGACGGCTGGATAGTGGGCGTCTTCCAGAGGGCTTCTCAGAGACCAAATGCCACCGTCCTCATGCTGCACGGCTTCACTGGCTCTCACGTCGAGAGTGGCAGGATGTTCGTCAGCATCGCCAGGCACCTGTGCCAGGGAGGCATCTCGGTCGTCAGGTTTGACTTCAGGGGACACGGAGACAGCTCAGGAGAATTCGAGGACTTTGACCTCGATCAAGCTGAGACTGACGTCGATCTTGCGCGTGAAGCCTCCATCGAGCAGGGGGTTGCAGACCCAAAGAGGATCGGCTTGTTGGGACTGAGCATGGGTGGCTACGTTGCCTTGAGGAGGGCGAGAGACGCAGCTGCGGTGGCGTTGATCTCCCCGGCCATCAAGATACCGGAGCAGGGAGTCAAAGGAGAGGTCAGGGGAGATTATGCGTACATGGGAGGTCAGCGGATGAAGCTGCGTCTGGCTCGGAAGATATGGGAGATGGATGCGCTCCCATTGGCCCCTTCTTTCTCCCTCCCTTTGCTAGTTGTACATGCCAAGGACGACGAGGGGCTCTTTCAGTACTCAGAGAAGTTCGTGCAGGGTGCCTCATCTCGCGACAAGACGCTGATAGTTCTTGAAAAAGGCGGTCATCTGCTCAACGACTACGAGATCCGGAGGGGAGTTGCCCACGAGCTCCTCCTTTGGTTCAGAAAGAGGCTTCAACCAAACCAGGAAGAGCAGTCAACTGGGATGGAATCGAAGGCTCAAGGACAAGTTCCCCCTTAGGGATAGGGCGCCAAGGGCCGAGACGATCACCCCAGGCAACAAGGCGGCAAGGTACGGCGCATACCCCCCGGTGAAGAGAGAGGACAGCAAGCCCATGGATACAGGACCAAGTAGAGAACCAAGACCTATGGCAGACTCGAAGGCCCCGGCTCTCCTGCCGTGGAGAGTTGCGCCCTCGAAGAGCTTGGATATGGCAGCAGAGTATGCCAGCCCCGACCATGCTCCCAAGATCGAGACGGCCAAAGGCCAAAGGGCAGGGCCAGCAGCCACCAGGGTGATCGCGAGAAAGCCAGAGGGGATGAGGGCCAAGAAAGCCCCGCGACCCAGCTTGCTCCCAAAAAACGTCCCAAGAAGTGCAAAAGCAAGAAACCTCCAAAGGGAAAGGTCGCTCTCGAGCAGACCAAGCGTACCCGGAGAAAAGCCGGCCCGCGAGGCCGTGACTGGGAAGTAGGAGAGGAATCCGGTCAAAGCAAAGCCAAACGAGAAAGCAACGAGTAGACTCAAGATCCCGATCCTTTCATGCCGATCTGTGTGCCTGTCTTTCATTCTGGGCAGCCTTTCCACGAAAAGCAGCACAAACGGTATGAAGCTCAGAGGGACTGCAGAAAGCAGGAGGAACGTGCCTCTCAAGCCCAGAACTAGGATGAGAAAACCACCGAGGACCGGACCCAAAAGCGCCCCAGCTCCCCACACCACGTTGTAGCTCTTCAGCGCGCCGCTACCTCCTTCTATCACGACAATGGCTTCGAGAGATGGCCAAAGCAGCGCCCAGCACGCTCCCTCCATCACCCTGACACCGGTGACCTCAGTCAGTGAAGGAAGAAAGGCGTAGGCCAGGAGGACCAAAGGATATGAGAGAAGGAAAAGCAATAACGGAAAGCGCCTGCCCAGCGCGTCGCCTATCCTTCCAGAGAAAAGCGGCAGGAATGAGTAGAGCAAATAGCTACCTCCTCCAACCACGCCCAACTGCAACTTGTCGGCTCCAAGCTGGTGCGCCCTGAGGGGAAGCGCAACGAACTCAGCTCCCAGCATGGCATCCCCAGCAAAGGCAAGGGCCAGCGCCAGAGCCACGACTCTCCTCATGAGATTGGGAAGGCACTTCCATATAAGCTAGCCTAACGGGCACGTGCGAACTGCCCCTTGGCTACCTTTGCCCTCTTGGCCCCCGTTAGAGTTAAATCCGTTGATCGAAAAAGACCCATGATCTCGTTCCAACTGAGATATGGCGGGACTCAGCTTTACTTCGGACCAGAATCGGGAAAATTTCTGGGTAAACACCTGTCTGGTGTCACCTCTGTCCTTTTGGTGACCAGTCGCACCGCAGCCATGAAATCGGGCGCCCTCTCTGACATGTCATCACTGCTGGAACAAAAGGGGATAAGGTACCAGCTCTTCTCCGAGGTCACACCCAACCCCACAGTTGACCTCGTACGCAGCATATCGGAGCGCGCAAGAGAAACGGAGGCGCAGGTTCTCATCGCCATAGGCGGCGGGAGCGTCATTGACGCAGCGAAGGCAGCGGCCGTCGTCAGCAAGGAGGGAGGAGACGTGGAGGATTACCTTTACCACCGCAGGAAAGCCGCGGCCTCTCTGCCCTTGCTTGCAGTGAACTTGACACATGGGACGGGAACTGAAATTGACAGATACGCCGTCATAACGGATGAGGTGGCCAGAAGGAAGATCGGCACGAGCTTCGCGTATCCAGTGGCAAGCGCAGACGATCCTCGGTACCTCCTGACGCTTCCTCCTGATCAGACTCTGTACACGGGTCTTGACGCCTTCTACCACTCCTACGAGTCGGCCACCAGGCTTGGGGCGAATCCCCTCACGATCACGCTTGCGCTGAGCGCGGTTCAGACGCTGGTCAAATGGCTTCCCGTCGTCCTCAAGGACGGAAACTCCATGGAAGGAAGATACTGGGTGCTCTACGCCTCCATGCTGGCCGGCATTGCCATTGACCTGGAGGGCACGCACGTGATTCATGCCATAGAGCACGGCGTGAGCGCTTACAACCCCAGTGTACCCCACGGGGCAGGTCTGGCTATCCTCGGGCCCAGGTCAGCCTACTACACCCACGCGGCAAACCCCGGTGCTTCCGCCCAGGTCCTTTCCATGCTCGACCCGTCCGTCCGCCCTAGTTCAGAAGATGCATCAAAAGCTCAGGAGGCGGTGGAATCCTTCCAAAGGGAGCTCGGGTTCAGGCTCAGGCTGTCTGACTTTGGCTTTGACGAGGAGAGCTCTCAGGCGGTCGCAGAGGACGTGATAAACAGGAAGGCATATCCCTCCAGGGAGCTCATGCCGATAGGGCCTTCGGAAATCAGGGATATAGTGAGCAGCTCGATACGAGGATGTGAGCCAAGGCCTCTATGGTTATCATTGCACAGGACCTCATGGGCGCCAAGCGGGAGCTTGGTTGAAGGGCCAGAGGAAGGCCTCAAAAACGGGAGAGCTCGAAATCAGAAGAACTACCAATTCAAAGTCGAAGACGATCTTTCCTCTAGCCGAAAATGTGAATCCACCCTGGACTTGTTTCGCGCGTTGGTCTCGGGGTTTCCTAAGTTTCAGCCTAATTCCAGCGCCTTCGATTCCCTTCTTGAACGCCAAGTTCAGGCACTTCGCCGGGAGTTGCCGGCAGGTTTCTCCAACACTTCTAGTCCCTTGCAGGCTCCCTGGCCTCCACCAGCCGCTGAGGAGGCAAGCAGTTGACTGCCAGACAGGCGAGGCCTCCGTTGCCCTCTACCTGCAAGATCGTCACCGAGGCGTTCATTATGGTTATTCTCCGCACCTCAGGTCCAGAGATGCCCAGCGCGCGTGCGACCATCGACCTGATCGGCTCGAGGTGACTGATCACGATCAAGGAGGCGTGCGAGCTCCGTTCCCGCAGCGCTTGGGCGATCCTACCCTGTATGGAGGCGTACTTTTCTACACCGTACTTGGACCAGGGCTGAAAGTACTCCTCGTACCAGAGCGAGTCCTCAGACAGGACTTCCCGAAGAGCCCGACCACGAAGCGCGCCTAGTCCGGCCTCTCTGAGCCTGTCGTCTATCTCCACCCTTAGACCCGTGACTTCCGATATGAGCTCGGCGGTCTCGCGCGCCCTCCTGACCGGAGAGCTGACTATGGCCTCTGCCGCTGCGCCAGACAAGAGCTTGGCAGTGATCCTTACTTGCTCTCTTCCTCTCGGCGTCAAGGCGTACTGATGTCCTTCATCGTCTGGAAACAGACCCATCTGGTTGTTCTCTGCTTCTCCATGTCTCACAAGGTAAGCTATCATAGCCCTGAGATGTCCTTCCTATTAACCGTGCTCCTTGCAAAACCCGTTTAAGTGCCCCAGCTCATCCCTTAGGTTGCAGAAAGAGGAGTTAAAAGAGGAGCTAGAAGTCTTGAGACTTCAGAAGATGGCGTACAAGATCAGGTTGCTGGCGATTCAGGCCATATACAACGCCAAATCTGGACATCCAGGCGGGGCACTGTCAGTTGCAGACATGCTGTCGGTGCTTTACTTCCACAAGATGAGGGTAGACCCACAGAACCCCAGATGGGAAGGAAGGGACAGACTCGTGCTCAGCAAGGGGCACGCCTCCGCAGGGCTTTACGCGGCTCTGGCCCTGAGGGGGTTTTTCCCCGTGGAAGAGCTCATGACCTTCAGGAAGATCGGCTCTAGACTCGAGGGGCATCCTTACGTCACTACACCTGGCGTGGAGGTACCGACCGGTTCCTTGGCACAAGGACTGAGCAACGCCGTGGGAATTGCAATGGCTGGCAAGATGGATGGGGCAGGCTTCCGCGTTTACGCCATAATAAGCGACGGAGAGCTTGAGGAGGGGGCAACTTGGGAAGCCTCCCTTTTCGCCAAGACACACCGTCTATCCAACCTGACCATCCTAGTCGACTTCAACGGACTGCAGCTAGACGGCAAGTTGTCCATCGACCTGGCCGGTGCCTCGATGGCCTGGAGGGATCTTGGACTCAGAGTCATGGAGATAGACGGACACGACGTGAAGGCCTTAGTCCGTGCGCTAGACGAGGCAGAGCAAGAGAAAGAAGTCCCGACTGCAATCTTTGCCCACACGATAAAGGGCAAGGGTGTATCATACATGGAAGGCAACGACTTCTACCACGGCAACCCCCCAGAAAGCCAAGAGAAATATGAGTTAGCCATCAAAGAGCTGCAAGAAAAGATCAAGCAGATAGACATGGAAACCTCGAGGATCGAGGGAGGCGAGGCGCCTTGAGCACATCTCCCAAGCTTTCCTCGCTCAGAGACGCCTTCGGAGAGGAGCTGGCAAGGCTCGGTGACGAGAGAAGCGACGTCGTGGTGCTCGACGCTGACACCTCTACCTCCACTCGCAGCGCAATCTTTGGCAAGCAGCACCCCGAGAGGTTCATAAACGTCGGCCTTCAGGAGCAAAACATGATGGGGATGGCGGCTGGCCTTGCGTCTTCGGGAAAGAAGGTGTTCGTTGCGGGCTTCGCGACCTTTGTGACGGGCATGGTATACAACATGATCAGGCAGAGCATCTGCTACCCGGACCTCGACGTGACCATAGTGGCCAGTCACGCGGGGATAACCGTCGGGGAGGATGGGGCCACGCATCAGATGACGGAAGACCTAGGACTCATGGCCGGGCTACCGAACATGAGGGTCATTTCGCCCGCCGACGCCCCTGAGACGAAAAAAGTGATCGACTACGTGGCGGGCGCCAAGGGGCCTTTTTACGTCAGGCTTGCCCGGGAAAAGTTCCCAGAGATGACCGATGGATTTGACTTCAAGCTCGGCAGAGGTCTGGTCCTCGAGGACGGAAGCGATGCCACCGTGGTTTCCACCGGCATAACCCTGCACGAGGCTGCCGAAGCCGTGAAGCTCTTGAAGGGAAACGGGATATCCGCAAGGCTGATACACATGCCCTCTCTCAAGCCAATCGATGCCGACCTTTTGGCGAAGGCCGCAAGGGAAACGGGTCTCATCGTGACAGTGGAGGATCACAGCATCTACAACGGACTTGGATCGCGGGTCGCAGAGGTCGTGGCAGAAAGGCAGCCAGCATACGTGAAGAAGGTCGGAATAAGGGATGTGTTTGGAGAGTCCGGAAAGGCCGAAGAACTCATGGCTAAGTACGGCATAGACAGGACGTCGGTGGCGAAAGCCGTATTAGAGTCCATGAACCTCAAGAGGAGGTAGGGCAACATGAAGATATTTCTCGACACGGCCAACGCGGAGGAGATCAGAAAAGGGATGTCCATGGGTCTGGTCGACGGGGTGACCACGAACCCGACGCTGATAGCCCGGGAAAAGAAGCCCTTCGATTCCGTGGTCAGGGAGATCTTGGCCATGGTACCAGGCCCGGTCAGCCTAGAAGCAGTGTCCACAGAGAGAGAAGCCATAGTTCAAGAGGGCAGAAAGCTCGCGGCGCTGGCGAAGAACGTCGTCGTGAAGATACCGGTCACCACGGAGGGGCTGGCTGCCACGAAGCAGCTGGCTCAAGAGGGCATAAGGGTGAACACCACTCTCGTGTTCACTCCAATTCAGGCCTTGCTGGCAGCAAAGGCAGGTGCTTCGTACGTCTCACCCTTCGTCGGAAGACTTGACGACATAGGGGAAGACGGCATGAGGGTGGTCGAGGACACAAGAAAGGCGTTTCAGAACTACGGTTACAAGACAGAGATCATAGTGGCCAGCGTCAGGAACCCCATGCACGTATACAGAGCGGCGATCATCGGAGCCGACGTGGTCACCATGCCCTATCAGGTGCTCGAGAAGCTGATCTCTCACCCAAAGACCAAAGAAGGGCTTCAGCTCTTTGCCGAGGACTGGCAGAAGGTGCAGTCCCTATCGCAGAGCGGGATGTCCCAAGGCCGACCTCAATTTCTTGAAAGCAGAGACGGGGTCAGCGTCGGAAAATATGGCCGATCCCACCACTGCTATGTCTGCTCCCGCTTTCTCAACCTCAAGCAGGTTGTCCTTCTTTATCCCACCGTCCACGGCTATGCTGTAGCCAAGAGACAGATGATCCCTGATGCCCCTCAGTGCCCTCACCTTTTCCAGCACGGACGTTATCATCGCCTGCCCCCCGAAGCCTGGCTCAACCGTCATCACGAGGACGGAGTCCACGTGCGGCAAGATGTAAGCGATGGAGGACTCAGTGGTTCCCGGATTCAGCGCTATCCCGATCTTCCAGCCCCTCTTCCTAGCCTTGTCGATGGCCTTGAACGGGGCTCTTTCTGCTTCAGGATGAAAGTAAACCGTGAAGTTCCCTCCTAGGAGAAAATCCATCTGCGAGAGGGGGTCAGAAACCATGAGGTGGACTTCCATTGGGACGTCCGTACGCCTCCTGAGATCGGTTGCGAGCTTGGGGCCGAAGCTCAGGTTGGGCACAAAGCTGCCATCTCCGACGTCCAGGTGAACGATCTCCAGCCCGGCCTTCAGGAGAGGCTCAAGGTCTTCCCATATCGCTGCCCAGTCAGCGTCAAGCACGCTTGCAGATATCTTCACTCTGAATCTGACCGAGGCACAAAAAGTTAAGCGTGGCGTCGTGCCAAGTCCTGAGGGTACTTGCTCAGCACATCCCTGTGCCTCTCCAGGTAAGCGGCCTGCCACTGCCTGAACTTCTGCCTCTTCTCTTCTTCCCGCTTCAGCCTTTCCTTCTCGTACTCCTCCTTTATCTTCTCCCACTTCTTCGGATCGTAACCGTATGGAGGACGCGTCCTGATCCTCGGAGGGTTGAACGCGTACGAGTAGAACTCCTTGTAGTAGTCATAGTCCCTCTCCTGTACGGAGGAGGGCTGGATGCCCCTTTGCCCCAAGAACGCCAGGAGTTCCTGGAGATCGGTCTTTGGCCTCAGGTTTCTGGCCCCCTTTGGGTTGTATATTATCGTTATACGCGCCTTCCCGTAGTTAACACTTGCCTTTAGGACTGGGTCAAGGGTCATGAGATCGTACTGAAGCTTGGTGGCGTCCGAGAAGCTCTTGAGTTGCTCTCTGGCCACCGCGATCTCGGCCTCCTTGACGATCCTGTAGGGCACGTGGTACTTCTTGCCAAGCTCCTCAATCAGCTCCTCCTCGTAAGCCACGTCCCCCTCTGCCGAGGGGCTTTGACTCTTTTCCTTCTTGGTTTCCTTCACGGCCCTCGCATTTATCCTTATGCCAATCTCAGAAGTCTCCTCGGCACTTTGTTCCTCGGCAAGACCCGATTGCTTCTTTTCTACCTCGTCGGCGCTCGACACGCTGCTCACCCCTGACTGACCCTGACGCCAAAGGCCTCGCTTGACTTGGCGGAATCTTGGACCTCAGGAAGCGCGGGCTTGGCGTTGGGGACGGGCTTCCCTCCGTTTACGGGAAGCGCGAAAAAGTCCACGATGCCACCGTAGACCTTCCTGTAAAGTTCGCTCTCCTGAAGCAGCTTCACGTTCCTCCTGTACTTGTCAGAGGAATAGCTCCAATCTGGGTGTTGCTTCTTCCAGACCTCAGGGGGTATGCTGAACTGCCTCTGGATCTTGTCGCGGTATATCTCTGGGAAAACGTTGAAGGTGCAGAACGGCAGCACCTCTCCATCTGGCATGGCGTAGTGTATGTCGCATCTCTCCACCCTCTGCACGTCGTAGTTGTACTCGTCTTGGAAGTGCATGCTACCCAAGAAAAGCGTCTTGTGGTGGATCGCTCCCAGCGAACCAAAGTCCTTGTTCATCAAGAAGTTCGTGAGCAGCTTGAGGAAGTTGACAGACTTGGGCTGCTTCTTCTCGTCCACAAACCTCCTTATCCCAAGAAGCACGCGGGCTGCCTTCAGCTTCTTGGTTATACCTCCTTCTTCCTTTATCTCGTCGTAGTTCTCCCTAAGGTACTCGTAAATGCCAAGCACGTCCACGAACTCTGGTAGGGGCACGATTTTCTTGTCATCGTCAAGGAACAGGTACGTCCCCATGCCGCACGCAAAGTGTATCGACATGTCGTACATGTACCTGCCAGCCACTGCCTCCAGGAACTTGTCGAAGATGCCGGTGTAGGGGACGCTGAACCAGTGATCCCTGTTTATGACGCCGTGAGTCTGCTCCTCCAGCTCCTTTATCATGCCCGGTATGGTTATTCTCATCTGCTCTCTGGCCTTGTCAGGCATCCTTCCAACCAGCGACACGGGCTGATAGTTGACTGCCCTCACCACGTCAAGATGGTTCAGCGCGAAGTTCACCATGGCCCCCAGTTCCTGATCGTTTATCCCCCTTATGACGGTCGGGACGAACACTATCCCAATCTCAGCCTTTCTGGCCGCTTCAAGTATGAATGGGATTTCCCAGTGATTCTTGGGGTTCGCCCTCATGCTGACTCCGTCAAAGCTGAGGTAAAGCGTGTTCACCCCGGCGTACCTCAGCCTTACCGCCAGGTCGGGATCAAGTCCCAGGTTGATGCCAGTGGTGTTCAGCTGGACCTGCTCGAACCCAGCCTCCCTAGCAGCCCTGACTATCTCGACTATCTGCGGATGCATGGTAGGCTCGCCTCCTGTCAGCTGGATTGCGTTGGGAGGGATGGGCCTCTGCGCCCTCAGGTTTGCGAAGAGCTTCTTGAACTCGTCCAAGGACGGCTCGTAGATGGGTTCTCCTTCCTTGGCATAGAAGAAGCAGTACCAGCAGTTCAGATGGCACCTGTTGGTTATGACGACGTTCGCAAGCCCCGTGTGAGATAGGTGCCGATCGCAGATCCCGCAGTCATAGGGGCAATTCGCGCCGGAGGTATCGGGGATGTAGTTCGGGTTCTCCAGCCCCCTGCCATTGTACTGGAAGTTCATCATCTTCTCATAGAGCTCGTAGTCCTCCCAGTACTTCTCGATGAACGTGCCGTGCTCCGGACAGGTCTTCCTGATCATCACGTAATCGCCGTCGCGATAGATCGTTCCCTCAATGACCCTCTTGCAGACCGGGCAGACGGTCTGGGTCTTCCCAAGCACAGGCATGCGCTCGAGCTGTTCCTTTGTCCTATGGTAGACCGCGAAGAGCTGTTCCTCTTCTCTCGCTTGCATAGGAAAAAAGGGCGCAGTTATATAGGAATAACCAACGCTTAAGAGTGTTATTCGTCTGTCCTCCCCTGCGATTTCCTGCTCCAGTCCCTCGCAAACTCCCTAACAGCTTCAACGAATACAACCAAGAAGAACACCGTCACGAGCAGGGCGACCCACCTGCTGTAGATGATGTTGAAGACCGATGCATGAAGCCCATGGAGGAGTCCCCCGACCAGCAGCGTGTCGTAAATCTTCGAGAAGCTGAACTTAACGTTGAGGGTCCCATTGCCTTCGGCGCTCACGGGAGCTTGCAAGGAGTTCCCAAGATAAGTCAAAGACCAACTCATGAACTTGCCCCTCACTTCATGATCAACCACCACGGCTTTCCCATCGGAACCCGTGACCAACTCAATCGTCTTTGTCCCTCCTCCGGCCACGATTTTCAACGCCAGGTTCTGCCCTGCCAGCGGCTTCCCTCCAGACGTCAGCTCAAAGGTAAAGGACACGTAGAAGTCGCTGTTCTGGCCCGGCAGGCCGGACACGTTCACGTGAAGGGTCGTTGGGAACCTGTAGATGAGGAAAAGGGTAAAGGAGGAGCCCGGGGGCAGTTGTATGAAGTGATTGCTGGCGTTAACCCTGCGCACGCCTTCAACCCCTCTGAGAAACATGGAGGAAGGAGAAGGACCCGAGACAGACACGACGTAGTTTCCTGGCCTGACAAGGCCGGACTGTGGGATGGCCGTGCCGTTCAGGAGAATCCTCAAGGGCTGGCTCACTGGGGTGGAGTTGGGATATAGAGCGACAGAGGATAGCCGGGCAGCCCTGAGATAAATACCCTCTTCCTGCAGTGGGCCTTTCATCTGCAAGGAAAAACTTGAGTTGGGCCCCGTGTAGGAACCCAGGCCAGTCCCCAGCCACCCCATGAAGAAGTAGTCGGAAATGTTAAACGCCGAGATCGTTGCTCTTTGACCCGGCGCGTACCACCTCGAGAGACTCCGGCTCTCGTTGCCAGCGGACGCGAAGACCGTCAGCAGGTAGCTCGTCGAGTAGGAGGCCACGAGCGCTTCGGGATGCCCGACTACGAGCTTACCGTTTGAGGGGACAGCCGTACCGTCCAGCAAGACGCCACTGAGGTTGTGGGCAACGCCGGAAGTTACAGCGCCTGACGAAAAGGAATAGCTGACCACCTCATCGGACGGCACATAGAGCGTCAATGGAAGCTGAGAGCTGGAAAGCTCCTGACCGTTCACATCAGCTACCTTGATGGGATAGCTTCCCAGCCCCTTCACCTCAACCAGCAGACCAGGGTAGAAGACGGCTGTGATGTTCGCTGGCTCGCTGGGACTTATCTCAACGCTTGAACCGTTTTCAACCAGACCTTCCCACTGCGCCAGCTTCCAACCTGGAGAGGCAACTGCAGTCAGCCTCAGCGGCTTTCCAGCATCGTACCATCCAGAGCTGGCGTTCAACGTACCAGCCCCGCTTGGGCTCACATGTAGGTCAATGTAGTACTGAGTCTGGTAATTTGCCTTGACAAAGCCAGGGTACAGGCCTGTGAGCGAACCAGAGGCCGAAGAGGTCAAGCCACTCATCGAGACGAGTTGAAAGCGTGAACCATCCAAGGTTATGCTGGGGGGAAAGGCGTAGGAGATCTGGGAACCGCAGGGGATCAAAATCGTAACGGGTAACTGGCAAAACCCATAGGAGGTACCGTTTATGGTAACCGGCTTTTCGTCCCCGCTTTGAGGACTTCCTCCGACCGAAAACTTCACCTGAACGCCAAAAACAGCTTTTTCAGAGAGAGGACCATCAACGGTGAGGAGTTCATCTTGAAGAGGACCAGAGTAACTGCCAGCCCCGCTTCCTATCCACCTGATGAAGGACCATCCATCCCAAGCGGAAGCCTGGAGCCAAAGGGTAGAGCCAGCGGTATACCAACCCGACGAAGTGGAGACGTAAACCGCTGCAGCATAAGGGGCGTTCTGCCCCACGGACACCCAGTACTGGGCCTTGTAGGCTATCGTCAGGCACCCTCCCTGCGACGCCAAAAGCATCCCGCTACCGTTCACCGAGGCGTAACGGGTCAATCCCGTGTACTGGATGGGGGAAACCGCCGTCCAAGGAAGAGTACCTTGCGGCACCCCAGAGAAGGTCAGGTTGTCAGGTGCAGTTGCCCACCTCGTCTCGTTTCCCAGGGTGACTCCCCATTCGACTCCTGAGGGCAGACCTGTCTCCCTGAACACGACTGACCGACCAAGCGGTAGAGGCTTGAGGCCAACGCACGCGGTTGGTGGAGAAGCAAGGTTGGGAGATCCCCGCACTCTGAACCACAGTACATGGAGCCAATCGTCAGACGTGGAGGAGAGCGCGATGGTCGTCAGACCTGGGTAGTTTGGTCCGAGGGTATTCGATCCCCTGTAGGAGATCGCCCAAGAGTAGTTTATCTGCGAGAACACCGTGTTACTCGAGAAGCCCACCGTGAACACGGCCGGAGAGAGGATCGACACCTTGGTCTGGAGTTGTGGCGGGGGTCCAGTCTGTCCTGGTGCCTGACCGTTGCTGGTCGCGTTGGTAGTTGAAAGGTACTCCGTGAAGTTCGCGAGATAGGTCATCCCCTCTTGAAACCCTCCCGAGTCGCCTGGAGGTATCAGCGTGTAGTTTGACGTCCTTAGCTGATTGAAGGATATGCCCGGGTAGACGTTGTCTGAGCCGAACTCGTTTTGACTCACAGAGGCGTTGGCCACCACCTCAAGGGCATCAACGCTGTAGTTGCCAACGTAGGATCCTTTCAAGGTGAACTGGTAACCTTCGACGAGTCCGGCATTCAGCCAAAGGCCGTCCTTGAAAGCTGCAAATCCCGGAAGCGTGCCGTTGAGATTCCACTCATTCAGTGAACTACGATCCGAAAAGTTCGTGTAGTAATCGAAGACGTACTGCCCGTTGTCGTACTCGCCGTACGTCGGTGAAAGTTGGGGTGCTTCTCCCCACCAGTAGCCATCGAACCCAGCTCCTGGATAAAAGACCATCAGGATCTCCATACTGCCCCTGATCCCTCTGGGAAGTTTGACCCAGGCCGTCGCCCTAGTAGATGAACTCGGAGGACCTCCAGCCTTCTCACCCGAGTAGCTTTCAAGCCAAGCATGGAGCAACGTGCCGTTTGGGAACTCGAACCTCAAGTTCCCAAGATCTGGAGCAAGGTAAGCGCCGTACAGCGATGGATTAAAGGTCACGTTTAGCTGAAACGGACCAGGTTGACTCCCCTTGATCCAGACTGGCACGCAGTATGGCCCAGAAACTGGGGTAGCCTCACCGGCTGGCAAGGCAATGACCATTATGAGAAGAACCAGAAGTCCGCTCGACGACCTCACGCCCAAGGCGTGCTCCGCCTTATATACATTTCGTCAGGTAAGGCCCAGCTGCGACATCCTTAACACAGAGAGCCGCTAAGAACCAAATGAGGGTAGCCGTGTTGGGCGCAGGAGCCACGGGTCTCTTCGCAACTCTTCAGCTCGCAAGGAGAGGCCTTGAAGTGGTGCTGATCGAGGCCAAGCCAAGGAGTTCTGGGGCCACGGTGAACATCGGCGGGGTCATACACGGTGGAGCCAGGTTCGCCGTCTCGAATCCAGCTCTAGCCAAGCTCTGCGCATCCGAGCTGCCCAAGTGGAAAGCCATGTCGCCGGACTTCCTGAGAGAAACCGGCGCCTACTTCGTCTCCTTCAAGGGAGATCGCGAGGACTACGCTGCCAAGTGGAGGTCTGCCATGAGTTCCATTGGGATCTCATCAAGACAGGTCGACCCTTCAGAAATACCTGTTCAAGGTCTCAAAAAGGATTCCTTGGAAGCTGCGTGGAGGACCGATGACGCACTCATCAACGTTCCTGAGTTTTTGAATGCGCTGCTTTCAAAGACCATAGATGAGGGTGTGCTCTACCTCAACCGTGCCTCCTGGAGCCCTTTGGTAAAAGGGGAAAGAGCAGGGGTCAAGGTGAAACGGGGAAGCCTGGAGCTGGACGCCATCGACGCCATAGTGAACGCTACTGGGGCATCCAGCCCCAAGGTGCACGCTCTTCTGACGGGGCAAGCGGTCCCGTCGCAGACGAGGACCGGAGCTCATCTCTTGCTCAAGCCTCGGGCCAGCGCCATAGTTGAGAAGCTCAGACCCCCGGGCCAAGGAGACATCCTTTTGCCCCTGCTGGGCCATTCTGCAATAACGCCGTCCCTTTCCGAGAAGGGCGAAAGAGAACCAACCCAAAGAGAGCTTGCGTTTCTCCTCAAGGCCGCACAAGAGCTCCTGGATGTAAGGGACTCGGACGCGATGGGCTACATGTCGGCCGAGAGACTGCTGTACGACCAGGCCTCAAGCCTCTCACAGACAGACCTCCTCGTCACATCGGGAAACGTGGTCACCGCATACAGCTCTAACCTAGCGTGTGCTCGCGCAGTCGGAGAGGCCGCAGCCCTCATCGTCATGAGACAACTGGGCTTATCAGGCAGACAGAACTCCTCTCTGCCGAAAATTCAGAGACAAGAAGTTAGATACAAGAAGATCAGGCATGCCGACGAGCCGTGGCTCTCCTGACCTCGGCTCCCAGCAGAACCAGCAGCGCAGCCCCTACCGCGACCAAGAGCAGCTCAACGTATGCAAACGCAGATCCTGCTTGCGCGAGACTCGCCTTTTCCAGCTCGAAAACCGATGAGGGATATCCCAGAGCGGGTCCGACCTGCTTCACGAGAAGGCCCGTCCTCATGTCGTACCAAGCGTAGTTGCCGCCTCCGAAGTTCAACTCATCGGTGCTAAAGGTGCCAGCTGGAGTCGAGAGCGCGACGTGCGGCGTGACGGTCACGTTGGAAGCTGCCGGAGGAACCTTTCCCGCATTGAGGTCAGCAATCAGAGTGGCGTTGAGGGCAGGAAAGGGCCATGGATTTGAAAAGGTCGCCGTGCGGTTCGGAACCAAGCCATTCAAATCAGATAGGGCACCGGTGAACTTGACGCCGACCTCGAAGCTCCCATTGCCGGCGTTTACCTGAGTTATCTGATAGGTCACGGTCGCCGAGTACTGCTTTCCGGCTTCCGACCAGTTCAGCTGGTACACCGCCTTGCTTCCATTGAAGACGTATGGAGGACGAGCTGAAGCTGCAGATGAAGCCAAGATCAAAGCTGACGCCAAAGCGAGCGCGGCAGCAGCCGCTAGCCTCTTGTCCATAGGCAAGCGCCGCCCTCCCTTATAAGGTAGCCCTCGTACCGAGCGGAAATATCACGAAATTCAGAGCAGCTTTTTCAGCGACTCCAGCGCAGCCCTCGAGGTCTCAAGCGAGTTTCCCACCACGTTTTCTTCCTGCTCCACTATCAACCATTCTGTTCCCCCAGTTTCTTCAAGTGCCCCGATGACCGCGTCCCAATTGAGATCTCCCTGACCCGGCAAGACGGCGTACCCAGCATTTCTTGAGTAGTCCTTTGCGTGGATACTCAAGAACCTGCCAGGATACGACCTGATGAGGGAGACGACCCGCTCCGAGCTTCCTAGCGCCCTTAGGGCATGACCCAGGTCAAGCTGAAGGAACATGGACGGCACTCCGTTCGCCAGAACGGACCAAAGGCTGCCCTCTAGTCCACCCTGGAAGTCCCACCAGTGATTGTGATAACCCAGCCTCAGGCCAGCTCTTGCGAGGACGGCGCTCAGATCGTTCAGATACTCCACCAGCTGCGCCTGACCCTCCTTCCCTGACAGCTCTCCCGGGAATGAGGGGATCACCACGTTCTTGTTCTCCAGTTCCTCGTTCTGCTGCAGGGTTTCGCCCAAGGCCCAAAGTATCAGCGAGCAGAAACTGGTGTGAGAGCCAGCCAGCTCCAACGAATACCTTCTGAGCCATTCCTTAAGCTCGTTGGGACCGTGCCCGTAAAGGCCAGCCAGTTCAACGCCATCGTACCCAAATTCTGAGACCTTCTTCAGCGTACCTTCCATGTCCTTCTCCGCGGCGTCCCTCACAGAGTAAAGCTGAAGGCCGATCTTCATGTCTTGCTGTGTCTGCGGTCGCATAAAGGTCTGTTGGCGCAGAGGGGAATCCTCTTCAAGTAAACCAGGGAGGGGGGTCTAAACGCGAACTTCAAAGCCCAAACCTGAACGCCTGCAAGCAAAGCTACCTGAAGGGCAGCCGCAAACAAGGGATCGGTTCCCTCATTTGGGGCCAGGCAGGTCGCGTCTTCTCTCAGCACGAGAAACAGCAGGCCTGCCTCTTGCCCGCTCTGCCTTATCCTGATGAGCTCTTCCAGGTGCTTTCTGCCCCTCCTCGTCGGGGAGTCGGGAAAGAGTCCCCGACCGTCCCGCACCAGCGTACATCCCTTGACCTCCACGTAACCACCCTCATAGGCGAAGTCCAGCCTGCTTTTACCAACGCTGACTTCCCTGCGAGCTCCCGGCAAGAAAAGAGATGCCACTTCCGAGTGAATCCTGCTGTCAACTGGTACCCACCCGGCAGAGGACATAAAGGCAACGACGGAACATGACGTCTTGATCCCCGTGACCTCGCGCACGAGCACCACCGAGCCTGGGGTCAACTCTTCGAGCCTTCCTGGGTCATGAAGGTGGCACTGGCGAACCCTCTCCCCTTGCCTGACCAACGAAAGGAACCTGTTTGGTCTTTCCAGAAACTCCGCCTGACTCAGGGACTCCTTGAACTTGTAGACGGCGGCACCTGGCATCGGCAGCGAGAGCTCCACGGCGTTGAAGGGCAGCCGCTGTTAAGCGCTGCGCTAAACTTATGTTCACAAGCGAGTGAAAAGGAGTGAGTGAAGAGAATATCGGTCTTCAAGATCAAAAGAGATGGAAAAAGAGGATCGACGGCACCGCATCGATCGACATCCAGGGAGATGAGCTCTCCATGACGATGGGTCCCAGCGAAGCACTCTACTACTCGAACGCGGAGCTTTCCGATGGAGAATTTGAGACACTACCCTGGTCTTTCCCTACCATGGAGGCAACAGCTTCCATCCAAGAGCACTTCGGAAGCGCAGGGCTGGGGTTCTGGAACCACAGCATGCTACTCGGAGGGGCAAATCCGGTCTGGTTCGTATACCTACGCGCAGCGGGGAAGTACCCTCTCGCGGGGCTGTATGCCCAAGCCGGAGTCTACTTCGCACCCGTCGCGACGGATGCAGGGATCGGCCATTGGGCGACCGCAGCACTCACCCGCGTCATTGGAAGAAGGCTGGGTGCCATACTCCTGACGGGCAAGCCCAGCATGAGGGGACTCAACGTCGAAGAAGAGCACAGGTACTCCATTCACCTGAGGAGAGGTCATGCAGAATTCCATGTGGACGAGCAGTTAGCTGCCAGTCTGCCTCTTGAGAAAAAGACGCGGTTCAGAGCAGATCTTTGGACTGACAACGCCGTTTTCACGGCAAGCAGAAACGATCCAGGCGGCGTGTACAGGCACGCCACGCAGGAGAACCAGACCACTTCGACCATGAGGGTCAAGGATTTGGTCCTCCACGAAGGGAAAGGACAGGAGCGATACGCGTATTAGCTGAAGGGATGCCGACTCAAGTTGAAATCAGCGATCCGGGAATATCAGAACAAAAACATAGACCCAAAGAAACTTGGCGATAAACTTGAAGAGTACTTCAAGGAGGAAGGTTATAAGACCCAAAGGGCCGATCATCCGCTCGGCACCGTGGTGCAAGCGCAGAAAGGCGGCATACTCCGCACGCTTTTGGCAGCGGATAGAGCCCTCACCATAACCATCCAAGGAGACCCAAACAACCTCACGGTCAGGATGGGAGTAGGAAAGTGGATCCAAGATCTCACGGTTGCCGCCGTCGAAGGCATACTCATAGCTCCACTCCTGTTCTTCGTCGAGATACCAGAGTCTCTGTGGAGCTTCGAGATAGAGAGACAGGTCTGGAACTACATTGAGTCGCTGGTAAACCTGGGAGACCTCAAGGCGCAACGATTTTTTACCGAGCTTTGAGAGGGAGCACCCTCTCAGCAGTTCAAGGGAGGCGAGTCTCGCGGGCTCACGAGGGGGCCGAAAGCTCCCTTTGGGCCCAAGCAAGGATCGAAAGGGCCGCGGAGAGCGATTGTAGCTCTGCCTCCAAGGCTTCTCTCCTCGAGGCGTATTGCTCCTGGCTTATCTCCCCCAGCTTTGCAGAGACGTCGAGATCCGCTAGCCTCTTCACCAAGGTAGCCCTTTGCTTGGACACGGAATCCATCAGGTCAGGGAGCCTGTCAGAAAGAGACCTGACTCTCTTCAGAGCGTCGGCGGCTGCGCTCCTGTATCTCCGTTCGAAGTCTGCGAACACGGAGGGAGAGATCTCGCCCTTCATGCTGTAGAGCTGCTCGAGCTTGCCTCTCGCCGCATCCACGTCCTGCTTCGCGCGCTGCAGCTCCTCCACGACCTCCTCAAGACCCTTCTCGCGAGTCTGTACCTGCTCTCCTCTGGACACGATCCTTCTGGTCACGACAACCCTCACCTTCTTCTCCCTCCACAGCGGATATGCGAGCAACCGCCTCTCAAGGTTGTAAAGAAAGGCTTGGAAATCCCTATCCTCGGAGAGCACGGGAGGGAAAGAAAAGGTGAGGGTTAGGACGCCCTCGTGCGCTTCTGATCTGATGAACATGACCTCGGGACTACCCATCTCCATCCTCCACCTTGCGTCCATCTTCAGGGTAAACCTGCCCGCCTCGGACACGGTCAACTGAGGATCCAATCCCTTCAACCTTGGAAGCAGCTCTTCCCTCAGAAAGTCTGCAAAGAGCTCCGACTCATCCTCGGATACCCTGAGGGGCAACCTGTAAACTGCCATGCCGCCTTCCAAGATCGCCTCGCTTGGGATCACCCTCTTCTTGGCGCCTCCTATCACCCTGCTCTCTGGCGCCGAGTTGAAGGCCACGAGAGCCGCCAGAAGAGGGATCACCATCCCAATCAGGATCCCCATCACCAGCGAGAGAGGCGAGGCCACCTGACCCGATGAGGATGGAACGAAGGAAACCGACGCCTTGGAAAGAGCATAAGACAGGAGGATACCCATGGGCGTAGCGATCAAACCGATGATGCCAACTTGAGCCAGCATCATGGCAGCCATTTGGGCCGGCGGAGCGCCGAGAGCTGACATCACCCTGATGTCTCTCCTCCTCTCGTCCACGAAGGCCAACGAGTAAGTGTAGGCCAAGAAAGCCGAGATGATCACGGGTCCGGCAGCTGCTCCAGCGTGCGATGCACCAAGCACGTAGGTGAACTGGAAGGCCCGCCAAGAGCCAGAGGTAGAAGCGAAGACCGGATATCCGGTCAGGAGAGCGATCTTCTTGGCCAGCTGCAGGGTTGAGTCTGCAGATCCGACAAGCACAAGCTCCCTGGGAGCCATGAGGTCGCTTGCGTTCCACGATATGAGGGCTGCCCCGTTCACAGAGGGCAACCAGCGGGGCATGGAGGCAATCGGCTTGTAGAATCCGACCACCTCAAACTTCCCCAACTGAAGCGTCTCGGTCTGACCCTCAGCGGTAAAGGCCGGCACGGCAAGCGTCACGGACTGACCGATCTGAACCTGCGAGCCCTCTGGCAAAAGTACCTCCGGAGAACCAGGGCTTGGCAAGGACCCGATCACGTCAGAGGAGTTCAGGCCGACGTAATTCCACGCGTGGTCTGGCACGGAGTAAATTCCAGAGAGATAGACCACCCCTCCAGATGAATCAACCGCCTCATACGTCTCGGCGACGAACGGTATCCCGGAGACCACCAGGGAACTGGGAACCCAGCTGATCAGGAAGCTTGAAGACGAATAGTTGGAGGTTTCAAGCCAGAGCACCTCCGCCTGATAACCTGGACGCGGGTGTTCCAGATCTAGGGCAATGAAGCTGGGGCCTTGGAAGGAGCCGGATCCGACGTCCACCAGCCCGTACTGCGCCGACACACCCACTATGGCCATGGTAGAGCCCACAACCACCATCAAAGGCACGAGCACAAGCAGAACCCTCCAAAGGCGGGACAAGAGATTGCTCATGGCCAGCCTGTAAGAAAAGGAGTAACGGGAGAAGGCCTTTCCAATCATAGAGAACAGCACGTAGAACATCAGCGAGATCAGCAGCGAGAGGGAGACTGCCAGACTTGCCGGCATGGGAAGCTCGAGCCCGAACAGGCTGCCAAGCGCCACCATGAGGTATGGCTGCACCAGAGGCAGGATTGCCGACGCCGGCACGTACACGAAGAGGGCCAAGAAGGGCCTGAGACGCCATCTGACCCTGTTTGACAGAGGGAAAATCAGGACCTCTGAAAAAGCATACAGAAGCACGAACAGCACCAGAGCCGCGATCCAGTCTCCCACGTAGGAGCCTGATATCTGACCCCTCACCGAACTGATGAGAGAAGACAGCTCTGAGAAAGTCATGTTTGCCGCTTCGATCTTTCCAGCAGACATCTCGGACAGCGCGAGTTCAGAAATTGGGAGCAGCTCTGAGTACTGCGCTTGGCTCACCGGGAAGAGACCAACCCTTGAAAGCTGCTCAAGCGTCTGCTGGATGCCGCCGATGGTAGAGTTCAACTTGGCCTCCGAGTAAAGATAGGACCAATCCACGCTCCGCTCTCCCGGAACCAACTGAACGGTGAATGACGGAAGAAGTTGACCTGAGCTGGAGACCGCGGAGACCCTCAAGGGATAGCCTATCGGGACAAAGAACTGCCAGAAGAGTCCGTTGGCCGAATGCCCGTACGGCAGCCCAGGAAGTATGATGGGCGTCACGGTTGACCTCGAGAAGAAGTCGTATGAAGTCACGTTGACCAGTTGCCCTGGAATGACCCAGAGCGTGACTTCCTGCACGGTTCCTGAACTGTTAGCTTGGAGAAGCGCTGAATATGATCCAGTGTAGGTCGCCGTTCCCTGAGAGTAAGATCCCATCCAGACGACGCTCGTGGAGTACTGTCCATAGGGGAGACGGACAGTTAAGACCGGCTGCGAGTTCACCATCACGATCGAGTAGTTCCCGGAAATCGATATCCTGTTCAACACCGCGATGGAGCTCGAGCCCCCTTCAAGAGGGATGACGATCATGCCGCCGTAGGTCGTATTCCCAGAATAGGGTTGGGTGAGTCCTGAAGATGTGACCAAGACAGAAACGCGCACTCCTGGCACGCCAACCTTGTCGAAGTAGTTCAGGACGTTTATCACAAGGGAGGCGCTGCCCGAGGACGATGCATTTGAAGCCGGCAAGGAACCGCCAGAAGCGGGGACAGGACTGGGATATCCCTTAGAGGATGCCTGCGGCAAGCCAAGTGCGGCCGTGACATACATGGCAGCAGACCAAGTGAGGGGAGAAGTTGAAGGAAGAGGATAACCAGTTTTGGGGTCAACGGCCTCTGGCAAAAGCCCGTTCTGAGAGTGCAGATAACACCAGCGAATCAGCGAGAGGGCTGAGCTGTAGTTGCCCACAAGCTCCTCGTAATCAGCCAGGAACAGCGTCGTTATGATCCAAGGCGGCATGGGTCCCGAGCTGTCCCATCCCTCGTGATAGGTATCTCCCAAGAACCTACTGAGCCCGCCCTCAACCGTCAGTTGCCTTACCACCGAGCTTACGGTAGCGCGAGCAACTCCCGAGAACGGTGATACCAGCCCGAGGTCGATGGGCAATAAAAGAGACGAGTCAGGGATAGAAAAGGCCTCAAGCTTGGAACCGCTGGGCAGCAGGTACTGAGCATAACCAGATGAGGTGGTGAAGTCAGCCTGAATGCTGTAGTTGAGCTGGCGCGCAAGCTCATTCGCCTCAAGAGAACCAGAGGAGTTCTTCAATGAAGCGTAGAGAGCCGAGAGACTGAAGAGACCCAGATCGTCCACGGCCTCCGTCCAGAAGTTGTAGGCATGGTCGTCTTCCCAGACGCTAGCGTCCTCGGGGAGCAAGGGGTAAGAGGACAACTCGCTCCCCTCCCAGGAAAGAGGCATCCACAGGCTCTTGTAAAAAGCATCGCCCAGGGAGAACATCTTGGTCAGATTGGACGACTCCCCGCTCGCCAAGGCCGCGGCGTAGAACTTCCACAGCCCAACTTGATACAGTCCTATCCCGTCGTACTCGGTTGGCCAGCCAAGCACGGGCTGGCCGTCCCAGAAATTGTACTTGGTGTACCAGGTGCCGGCAGAGCTCCCGTTGGCAATCATGACACTCGCCATCCACCTCCAGTACTTCAAGGCGGAATCCAGGTGGCCAGCCGACTGAAGGGCCATGGCTGAGAAAGACCCATCCCGGACCCAAGCTGCCAAGTAAACGGGGGAAGGACTGGCTGCAAAGTCCCCCAAGTACGGATTCTGGTCGTCCTTCATGAGAAGAAGCGAGAGGTAATATTCCCTGAGCAGGGAGCCAGAAAGTCCCGGATGCTTGGACTCATTGAGCCAAGCAGACGTGCGAGCCCGATCCAAAGCTGCAAGGGTCAAGTAAGAAACTGGCTGACTGGAGTTGACGCAGATCTCCAGGAGGGCATGCCCTGTGCCCCCTCCCCTCAGCTGAACTCCACCGCTGGACCTCTCAGCGCTGAGAGTTCCTCCAAGAAGGAACACGGAGACCCTTGGCGATGTCTCCAACACGATCCCTTGGGACTCCTCGACGTAGGAGGTGACGTTGGCGTCCACGAGGAATCCCAGCTCCTTCAATGAGCTAGCGTTGATGTCGAGCTGACGAGACCCAGGCGCCAGCATGAAGCTCGCATGGCCGCCCGGGAAACCAACTTGCACGGTGTTGTTTTCAGCCAAGGATGCGTTCTCTGGTGTGCCCTGCACCATCACGAACACCTTGAGGGGAAGTATGCCCTCTGGACCCAGGTAAATGGCTTGAATTGAAAGGTTTGCGGAGTTAATGAATGGGTCTGGCACGCCCGTTGAGATCCAAGCCATCATGTCCTGCCAATTGCTCAGGAGCAAGTATGAAGGAGACAAGGAGTAGGTCTCGTCGTAGGAAGGCGCAGCTTGAGCCGGAAAGGCCGAGCGCAGGCGCATGCAAGATATGACAACAGCTCCCATGGTCCCGAAGAGCACCAAGGCAAGCACCAGAAGACCCAGGAGACGCACGTTCAAGAACGACGCGACCGCTTTTAAATCCTGCCTTTCCTCCGAAGAAGAAATAGCGCCAAGCTGACCAACAGAAGCACAACCACCAGCGCAGAGGCTTCAAGGTAGTACCTGCTTCCAGCGTACACGACTTGACTCCACCTGCTTCCAAGAAAGATCCCAAGGTATATCAGAGATGCATCCCAAATGACAGATCCTGCCAAGGTGCAGAGCGAGAAGGCAGTCAGCCTCATCCCAAACGCTCCTGCTGGAAACGATATCAAAGTCCTGAAACCAGCCAAAAAGCGCGTCAGAAAGACCGCATATGCCCCATACCTGTCGAACCAGCGCGTGGCCGACTCGAGAGCGCTGCGGCTGACCCAACGCGTCCTGCGAAGCAGCTCCAACCCAACGACCTTCCCTATGGCGTAATCGACGTAGGAGCCGAGCATGGAGCCCGCGATTGCTGCTGCCAAGGCGGGTACCAGCTCCATCCTGCCCTGAGATATCATGTACCCCGTAAGAGGTAGAAGCACCTCGCTGGGGATTGGAAGGGAAGCGCTCTCAAGAGCCATGAGGATGAACACGACCCAAGGGCCACCAGACATCACCTCGAGCGCGTAGTCGGTTGGGTTGAAGGATTTCAGGACCGGCCAAGCAAGTGCAATCATCACCGCGACCGCGGCCGTGATCCCTGTCAGCACCAGCTTCTTCAACGCTCTTGAACCTATGCCGGGGGCATATTAGGGTAGCGAGAGGAGGAAGCGGCGCCAGAGGAAAGGCGCGCGTCCTGCTGACCGCAAAAGGAGGCAATACCCGAGGAGGCCTCCTTTAAGGCACTAGGCCTGCAGTTCGCTCACGGGTCCCCAGGAGGTGACGCAACCTATCCTGAGCGTCAGACACGAGGAAGTACATGTGCTCCCCGGTTGCCAACAGCCCGGCGGGATCTCCCCCGTACCCTTCGAAGTTTTCCAGAATTTCTCTTATCGCGTCAAGCTCCCGAAGGACTAACAGCAGATCTTCCCTCGCCCCGACGCCCTGCATGGCCGAGCATTCCGTCGGGATTTAATCTTATCGGGAACTTGAGGGCGGAGGCCCCTTTCCGTAAGGGTTGGGTAGTCCACCCCCTGTCGTCGCCAGCTGTCTGACATCCAGGTGTGGAAGTTGGTGGGTGCTTTTTCCTTCAAGGCAATGAACCAGCGAACGGATGCCCTGCTCTTGGCCTCCACAAGACCCGTCTGAAGAAGAGATGCGGGATCGGTCAAGCCGAACAGAACCCTCATGAGGTAGATCGAGTGAAGCCTGAGATCAGGCATCGATGGAGCCTCTGGAAGCACCTTTCCGTCGCGTCCAAGCACCACCGCCTGCCTTTCCCCCGAGTCATCATAGACTTCCAAGGAGAGCTTCTCCTCGGGCTGGGGAAGCTTGAGGTCCTCTACCAGACCAGCCAAGTCAAGTAGCTTGAACATGTAGGAGTCACCTCCCCTGAAGGTGTAGAAGCGAGAAAGAAGCCGATCCAGATTCCCAGAGCCCTCGGGTCCTGGCACGACGTACTCGTCGCAATCCCTGCAGCTTCCGATCGAGGCCAGCAAGATGGAAGCCAGCGCCTGCTCATCACTTGGAAGCGAAACAGCTTCTCTCACGATCAACCTGCGCCCCTCACCCCGATGAAGCTCGAACGGCAAGTGCCCCTTCAACTTGTCAGACGTGTCGAGGTAGGCGTAGGCCCTACCTGGCAGCACGAGCACGTCTTTTGGCTCGAAGTCCCTGAAGAAGAACGTATGCCAAGAGTTCCTCTTGAAAAGCTTCTCAGTCCAGTACTCGCTGCTCCTCCTGGCAGAGCCTCCAACCCGTTCTGAGCTCCGCGCGTAGACCTCTTGGATCCACGCCTCGTCCCCATGCTCAAAAATCCTTACGCCTTCTACCCCTTCCGCCACGTCCGCTTCTCTTTTCAGGAGTTCCAGCTCTGGGGCCATGTCCCAGCTCTCTCCGCTGAACCAGCGAAAAAAGTGAAGCGGGGCAAAGCCAACCCTCCTGTAGATGCGATGCGCCCCCGAGGAGTAATCCGTGTACAGCGCTGCCAAGGGGGCTATCCTCCGAGCCCTCGCCATGGCCTCCTTCATCAGCGTGCTGGCTACTCCCATTCCCCTTGCAGCGGGATCCGTGCAGACGTTCGCGACCCCTGCGACCTTGACGTACGCTCCGTAGACGTTCAACTCCCGGTAGACAAGTTGCAGCGAGCCTATCACGCTTCCTCTGTCTACTGCCACCAAGGCGTTCTCCCGCCTGAAGCCCGGATCTGCCTCGTACTCCAGCCACCTCTCGGTCGTGAGCCCCCAGGTCGGAAAGCCATGAAAGGAAGAGTTTATGACCTTGACTATTCCCTCTTCATCCCCGGGTTGGTAGCCCCTTACCTGAACCATTGTGTCATTCACCCCCGAAGATTCGGGCCTCCCCACTCAAGATCCATGTCATTCCATCCAAAGGGAGCTGCGGTCATCGGCCCCCCACGCTCAGCCCCTGAGCTCAGCGGGCATCCTTACCTCTACTTCCTTTCCATCCTTGCTTGACTTGTATATGGCGTCGATTATGTAGTGCATCTTCACTATGTCGCGCGTGTCTATGGACGGCTTTGCCTCTCCTCTTACGGCCCTCAGGAAATCCATGACCTTGTCATAAAACCACGGCTCCTTTCTGGGAGGCAAGTAGGCCGGGGTTATGTTCACCATGTAGCCGTTCATGTCCGTGTAGAGCCTGAGGGGAGACAGAGACAGCCCTCCCTTGTTACCAAGCACCAGGGGGTTGCCAAGGGTCTCGGCGT